>Ga0315279_10001501_pt1 | contig 38605 bp, 38 predicted proteins | sample YL17G06_20_MG_FD_203694 | JGI IMG/M metagenome (GOLD analysis project Ga0315279, IMG submission 203694) | Sediment microbial communities from Yellowstone Lake, YNP, Wyoming, USA - YL17G06_20 | ecosystem: Environmental > Aquatic > Freshwater > Lake > Sediment | place: USA: Wyoming | collected...
GGACCATAAAGGCCACCTGGATTTTCTGAAAGAACAACTGGGCATTCCCAAGGTCTCGGTCAACGAGTTCCAGGCCCATTTCAACCTGGGTATGACTTATCTGAACAAGGGACTTTATGAAGAAGCCCGCAAAGAATTCGAGGAATGCCTTAAGATGAACCGCCGCAACCCGGAACTGTTGGGTGCCTACGGCGAGCTTAACCTCCTGGCGAAGCGCGTCGACGAAGCCCTGAAGCTGCTCGAACCGGCCCTGGAGCTCGATTACGCCTCACCCCGGCTCGCCAACGACATCGGCATCGCTTACCTGCTCAAGAACGATTTTACGAAAGCCACCAACTGGTTTAAAAAGGCGCTCGGCCTGCAGAAAGACTTCGCCGCAGCGCTCAACAATTACGCGGTCACCCAGCACAGCGACAACAAGATCGACGAGGGTATGAAGAATTTCCAACTGGCCGCCCAGATGGGAAGCCCGGAAGCGCGCTTCAACCTCGGCAGTCATTATTTTAAGATCCGGGATTTCGAAAAAGCCATGAAGCATTTTTCCGGGGACACGATGGAAGACCTGTTCGGCCGGGGCCTGATCCAGGTCGAAAACGGCCGCGACGAGGAAGCGCTCGAGTCCTTTAAAACCGCCCTTAACCGCGTGCCGAACCACGCCGGTGCTTATTATAACATCGGTTTTATTTACATGAGACAGGGAAAGTTCGAGGACGGACTGAGCTATATCCGCAAGGGGATGGAGATCGAACCCAATTACGAAAAGGAAAAATACCACCTGTCGATCGCCCCGGAATTTTTCGAATTCGGGCCCTATTTCACGCCGCGCGGGGTCCCGTCTTCGCCGCCGGTCGAGATCGTCGAGGATAACCTGTCGATCCTGGAAACCCCGCAGGCCGAAGATTTTCTGGAAGAGGCGGAAGTCGCGCTCCGCAAGAAGGATTTCGAGAAATCCCTGCGCCTGGTCGACGAGGCGATCAAACTGAAACCGTTCCTGAACAAGGCGGTCATCCTCAAGGCCAAAATATATTACCAGTCCGGGTTTGTCGACCAATCCCTTGAAGTCCTTGAAAATTTCACGACCGAGCATCCCGACGACACGGAAACCATGGTCGTGCTCGGCCGGGTCTATAAAACCGTCGGTAATTACGAACCCGCCAAAGAGGCGTACGAGAAGCTGGTCGGCCAGAACGGGGAAAACCTGGAATGGCTGTCCGAACTGGCCGAGATAAATTACGCTATGAACGACCTCGGCGCGGCTCACGATTTATATGACCGGATCTACGGCATCAGCCCGCAAAACGTGGCCGCGAACCTGGGCCTTTTAAAAATCCATATCCGGCAGAAAACCTACACCGAAGCCGTAAAGTACCTCACCACGCTCGAGAAAGACCACCCGGATATCCACGAATTCAACGTCTACGCCGGTATCTACTGGCTTGAGAACAACGACCGGCAAAAAGCCGAACAATATTTTCAACGGGCGATCGAGCTCGATCCCTCGAAACCGCTGGCTTATTATGAAATGGGTCTCCTCCTGGTCCAAAAAGGCAACTTTGACGATGCTTGCGACAACTGGAAAAAAGCGCTGCTCATGAGCCCGGAAGAGGATCTCGCGGAAAAGATCAGCCACTGCCTGAAAATAACCATGGAAATGTTGGAATTTTTAAAGAAAGGAGCATAGGGAAATGGCGGATGAATTGTCTATTGATTCCAAAGCTTTAATTTTCGCAACCCTGGCCGACGTGTACCTGTCCTCCGGAATGCTCGACGAGGCGATATCGATCCTCAAGGACGGGCTGGCCCGTAATCCCAATTATACCCTGGCCAAGATCATCCTGGGCCGGGCTTATTACATGAAAGGGGAGACCGACGAAGCTTTAAAACTGCTGGAGGCCATTTACCCGGAAGCCAAAGACAGCGAAAATGAAAACTTATTCCTGGGGCATTGTTACAAGCGTTTAGCCGATTTTGACAAGGCCCGCAAGCATTACGAGGCGGTCTTAAGGATCAACCCGGATAATAAGGACGCGAAAAAAGAGATCACGACCCTCGGGGTCATGCCGGCCCAAGTTCCGGAAACCGCGGCCGAGGTTAAGCCTGAGCCCAAAGCCGAAGCCGTTTACGAAGCGCCGTCGGAGATCGAAGTCAAGTCGATCGTCGATATCAAAGGCATGGACCAAGCCGTTCCGATCAAAGAAGTGGTCCTGCCGGAAGGGGATATCACGGCGGACAAAGAAACTCCGGAACCGGATATGGGTATCCAGGAACCGATCCTCAAGATCACCGTTCCTCCGCCCATACCGGAAACGATCGTAAAAGGTGAGGTCGAGATCGTTTTGCCGACCAAGGAAGAAACCGAACCCGAAGTCCACGTAAGTTGGGTTGAGACAAAAAATGAAGCGGAGGCAATCCAAAAAGTCGACGTCCCCGTCAGTGGGGCGGAGGCAAAACCGGAAGCCGAAGTCCCCGTGAAAGAAACCGAAACCGCGCCGCCGGTTAGAGAAGAGGAAAAAACTATGGAAACCCTTATCGCCGAATCGAGCGTGAGCGAGGAAGTTAAAAGACGGATCGAGGCGCTGGCCGCGGCCAACGCCCGGGCCGCCGCGATCGAACAGGGGATCGAACCGGAACCGGTTGCGGAGGCAAAACAAAAAGCCGACGTCCCCGTCAGCGGGGCGGAGACCAAGGATCTGGCCGCGGAGCTAAAGGCGGAAGTGGAGAAAGAAGAACCGCCGAAGAAAAAAGAACCCAAACTCCCCTTCAGTGGGACGAAAGCCAAGCCGGAAGAGGCCGCTCCGCCGCCTATCTTCGAGGAGGAAATGAAAACTCCGGAACCGGCGGAAGCCCAGACCGCGGCTACGGGAACGCCTTTTGACCGGTTGAACGTGCCGATGGAAAAACTCTTATCCATGAAAACGGTCAACGCCGCTTTCATTTCTTCCCGCGACGGCTTGTTGATCAAAAACTACGCGGAACACCGCGAGGATATAGAGGAAATATCCGCGCTCATCGCGTCCATTTTCAACGAGGCCCTGGAATCGTTCAAGTTCCTGAACGAAGGCCCGATTGAAAAGATCATCATTGAAAAGAGCCGCGAAACGATCTGCGTGATAACCGCCGGCGAATCCCTGTTGTGCGTGTTCACTAAGCCGGAAGCAAAACCCGGGCTGATTTTTGTATACGCCCGCAAGATCATCGACGAGATCCGGGAGGTGTTAGGATGAAGCTGACCGAAATAACAAAAATTCCAAAAGTATTGGGCGCCGGAACCGTGACCTACGACGGGTTTATCATCGACAGCCAGTTCACGGCCGGGTATGACGCCGCCAAATTCGGCGCCATGGCGGCGCGCATCGTGGGTCAGGTGAAAAAGACCCTCCGGATCGATGAAGGGGCGGTCATCCTCTACACGTCGAGCGTCGTGTTTTTCGCCCGGGCAAAACCGGAACACGTGTTCTTCACGATCTGCGCCAAGGACGCCAACCTGGGGTTGATCAAGATCAAGATGGACAAGGCTAAATAAAATCACTTCGTGATGGAAGGGAGTCGACTTCGTCGACTGGTAGGGAATTCGCTTTGCTCATTGGAAGGGAGTTCACTGCGTTCACTGGAATTAAATCCCAACATGAAGTTATAAAAATCTTGACTTTTTACCTAAAATAATTATATTAAGATATGCTAATTGATTCGCCTTGGCGGAAACTGATACGCGAGCAGGTCCATAACGCCCCGGATTACGCCGGCGTATACGAATGCGCCGATATCCTACAGGACCTGATCTATATCGGCAAGACCGATAGTCTCAACCGGACCATGGAACTAATGCTCGACCACAAGGATCCGGATTTCTACCCCGTGAATTTTTTCCGTTTTCAGACCGCCCAGGATCCCGAACCTGTTTACAAAAAGCTGATCGAGGAATACCAGCAAAAATTCAACCGCCTGCCCTTGATAAACCAGAAAAAAGAACCAAAATAATTTAAATCCAAGAATTCCAGCGCTTTAGCGCTCCCTTCCAGCACGAAGTGCTCCATTCCAGCGCGCCAGCGCTCCCTACCAGCCGATGAAATCGGCTAATTATTTTTGTTGTTGTTTAGAACGGTAGTCTTCGATCGCGCGGTGGAGGGCGTCGGCGCCTAAGTTTGAACAGTGCATTTTATTCGTCGGTAACCCGCCCAGCTGCTCGGCGACCTTGTCGTTGGTGATCGCCATGACTTCGTCCAGGGTCTTGCCTTTGGCCATCTCGCTGACCATTGAGGAGACCGCGATCGCCGCTCCGCACCCGAAGGTTTTGAACTTGACATCGACGAGACGGTCGTTCTGAACCCGGATATAAAAGGTCATCATGTCCCCGCATACCGGGTTGCCGACCGTACCCACGCCGTCCGGATTTTCGATCTCGCCGACATTCCGGGGATGCTGAAAATGTTCCATGACTATGTCGGAATAAAAAGGCATCATCGCTCCTTATAAAAAAAATGGTAAAGTATTCCTTCGGAATGGTAAAGAATTCGCTGCGCGAATTGGTATAGGGCACTTCGTGCCGGTTTAGTTTTTACTCCGTAAAAGGTTTTTAATACCATGCGAAGCATCTTAACCACGCCGAAGGCGTCTAAACCATGCGAAGCATCTTATCCGCGCTAAAGGCGCAATCATTTCAATACGGCTGCCAGTGCGCGTTTTGCCAAAATTCTTCCTTGACCAGGTCGAGCTGCTTGACGATCGCGTCCAGGTGTTTTTCCTCCCAGGACTGAAGATCGGCAAAAAACCGTTTTGCGTTCGGGTCTTTTGAAGTATCTTTCATCTGGCGGTAAAAGTCGATGGAATTCGTTTCGAGCAGGGCGCCGATCGACAGGGCGGACATCTCAAAATGCCGGTCTCTGATGCGGGATTTGAAATCGTCGGAGAATATCGGGCTCGCACCTTTGAATTCGGAAGGTTTGCCCAGTACGATCGCCGGGTCCCATTTTCCGGTTTTGAGCAGGGCGTCGTTCTGCTTTTTTAGCTCGATAAAGTGAAGGGCCTCGTCGTTGGCCAGAATTTGAAAAACCCCCTTCGCCTTGGTATCCGCAGTCTTTTCAGCCGCGATCCGGTAGAATTCGATCCCGTTCATCTCGGTTTCGAGCGCGGTCTTCAAACCTTTTAAAATATCTTCATTAGGCATGGTACACGTCCTTTTGGTTCAGTTATAATGAAATTCCTCTTGTTGTCATTCTGAGGACTGTAAGGACGAAGAATCTAAGATCCCCGTTCGACTACGCTCAGGGCAAGCTTTTTTTGCATGCGCTCAGGATGACAGAATGGGCGCTCAGGATGACTGAAAGGTCGCTTTGGATGACATAAGGATTTCATCTCCTCGGCTCCTTTTCTCCTCGGCTCCTCGGCGGGACTTTAATAATTCTCCGCTTTGAGCTCGAAATAGTCCTGAGGATGCAAGCAAGCCGGACATTTTTTGGGTGCTTCATTACCTTCGTGGATATAACCGCAGTTGCGGCAGCGCCATTTTGTCGAACCCTCGCGCTTGAAAACTCGGTTCTTCCTGATGTTCTCGAGCAAAGCGCGGTAGCGCATTTCATGGCCTTTTTCCGCGACGGAAACGGCCCGAAAACACGCCGCGACATCGGCAAAACCCTCTTCGTCCGCGATCTTGGCGAAACCCGGGTACATGGTCGTATGCTCGTAATTTTCACCGCCGGCCGCTTCTTCAAGGTTTTCGGCGGTCTTACCGATAACACCGGCCGGAAAAGCCGCGGTTACCTCGGCGGTCCCGCCTTCGAGGAATTGAAAAAACCGCTTGGCGTGTTCCTTCTCGTTGTCCGCAGTGTCGGCAAAGATCGCGCTGATCTGCTCATAGCATTCCTTCTTGGCCTGGGATGCGAAATAAGTGTAACGGTTCCGGGCCTGTGATTCGCCCGCGAATGCCGTTAAAAGGTTCTTTTCGGTTTTCGTGCCTTTCATCTTTTTCATGGTTTCTCCTCCTGAATTAAACCCAGCAATTGCCGGATCTTAGTCTCAAAAATATTCGGGGATTGATAGCCTACGTACTTTTCAACGATGTCGCCTTGTTGATTGATGATAAAAGTAGCAGGGATACTCGCTACACCGCCGTAGTTATCGCAAACCTCCTGATGGTTAAATCCGTAAAGGACCGGATAGTTGATCCCGATTTCCTCGGCGTAAGCCCCCACCGCTGCTTCTCCGTCGCGGTCCAGGGCGATCCCGATCACGGTAAAACCCCGAGCGCCGTATTCTTTCTGCAGCTGGACGAGATCCGGTATCTCCTGCCGGCAGGGTGGACACCAGGTCGCCCAGAAATCAAGGATTATGACTTTCCCCAGGTTGTCGGATAGGGTTAAATTACCGCCGCCAAAACGTTCCAGGGTAAAATCGGGAGCATTGCCCCAGGACGGATTGCCGGACAGTGTGCCACCCGGGCCCTCGGTCGGCTTGTCGGCCGGTTGATCACGCTCGTCGGTGTTGGTTTTGGGATTTTGGGGCGAGTCCGGCGGCATGTCGGTCGGCTTGTGCATGGTCGGAGGCCTCATTCCGCAATCGATTGACAAAAGAAGCGCGAACACCAAAACTAAAACCGGTAAAAGGACGGAGATGCTTTTATATCGTGGTCGCATTTAAAAGGGCGTCGATCTTTTGGACCAACTCGTTTTTCGGCACGGCGCCGATTATTTCATCCATAACTTTACCGTTTTTAAATATTTTAAAGTTGGGTATGTTAAGGACATGGTACTCTCTCATCTTGTTCTGGTAGTTGTCGATGTCGATCTTTGTGATCTTGACCCGGCCCTGGTAATCCGATGCCAATTCATCCAAAATCGGGTTCATCACGCGGCACGGTCCGCACCAGCCGGCCCAAAAATCAACCAAGACCGGAACTTGGGAATCAATGACTTCCCGGTCGAAATCATCGTCGGTTATTTTGATGGCTTCAACACTCATTATTTACGGATTATATAACCTGCTCGACCTTTTTTACTTCCGGGATGGCTTCTTTTAATTTCTGCTCGATCGACATCTTCAAGGTCATGACGCTCATCGGACAGCAACCGCATTGTCCGGTAAGACGGACCTTAACGATCCCGTCAGAACCGACATCAACTAACTCAACATCGCCTCCGTCTCTCTGTAAAAAAGGGCGGATCTTGTTTAAAACTTCCATAACCTTTTCTTTCATAATTTCTCCTTTTTTTTACTGCTAAAATTTAGACATTTTTGCTCCCGGGTTCGTTTACCCGGAGTCGAAATTTGCCATGAATTATAAGCTTTTTGGGCATAAAGTCAAGGTAAAAAAAGGATGGAAGATAGGCTAGGGTTGAGATGCTGGAGAAGGATTAAAAAGAGGCTTTTCTGTCTTGAAAAGATACATTTTATGTATATAATATCCGATGCGCGAACTCTTCCGATTAACAAAATACTTTAAAAAATACCGGTTCCGCATCATTATCGGAATTGTTTCCTTAATAGTTATCGATTTGCTTCAACTTGCCGTCCCAAGGGTTTTAAAAGCGGCGATCGACGCTTTATCCATCGGCCGGGCGACTTTTCATATTCTGGGCGTATACTTTTTATATATCATGATGATCGCCTTCGGGATCGCGGTTGGCCGTTTCGTGTGGCGCTACCTGCTCATTGGTTCTTCCCGCCGGATCGAGCGCGAGCTGCGCACCGATCTATACAATCACATCACGACCCTGGATTTGAGCACATTCGACAGAATGAAAACCGGCGACCTTATGGCCCACGCGACAAACGATGTCAACGCGGTCCGGCAGGCGATCGGGTTCGGCCTGGTCATCTTGACCGACATCATGATCTTAGGTATCGCGTCCCTCGTCATGATGCTCCTCATCAGCCCCCGTTTGACCCTGCTCGCCCTGATACCGTTCCCCATTATCGCCTTTTTCTCGACGAAATTCGGGTCTCTGATCCACCGGTTGTTTGAAAAAGTCCAGGAACAATTTTCCTCGCTGACCGAGCGGGTCCGGGAAAACCTGTCGGGGATCCGGGTGGTTAAAATATTCGTTCAGGAGGAGCCGGAGATCAAACGGTTCGATAAGATGAGCACGGAATACGTCAGCAAAAACCTGGCCCTGGTCCGGGTCTGGGGTCTTTTCTTCCCGGTTATTTTCTCCCTGGCCGCGACCGGAGAAATGATCGTTTTAGGGTTCGGCGGCCGCGCGGTGATCCTCGGTCAGATCACGATCGGCTCTTTTGTCGCCTTCGTCGCTTACCTGCAGACCCTGGTCTGGCCCATGATCGCCATCGGCCAGGCGATCAACATGTTTCAGCGCGGCGCCGCGTCCCAGGGCCGGATCAACCGGATCCTGGACATCAAACCGGCGATCTTGTCCGGTGCACTGAAGACCGGGCCGGTAAAAGGAGCGATCGTTTTTCGCGGCGTTAATTTCAACTATCCCGGGAAAAACGAACCAGCGCTCCGCGACATAAACCTCACCGTCAAACCCCGGGAATTCATCGGCGTGACCGGACCGATCGGGTCCGGCAAAACAAGCATGGTCAGCCTCCTCCTGCGCCTTTACGAATTTCAGGAAGGCGAGATCCGCCTGGACGGGACAGACATCCGGGAGATGGACCTGGCCGACCTGCGTCATAACATCGCCTACGTACCCCAGGACACGTTCCTCTTTTCCGACACGATCCGGGAGAACATCATCTTCGGCAACCGTTCCGCCCGGACCGAAGACATCGAGCGGGTCGCCCGGACCAGCCAGATCTACGACGAAATCGTGCAATTCCCAGCCGGGTTCGATACCGTCATCGGCGAACGCGGGGTCACTTTAAGCGGCGGCCAGAAGCAGCGGATCGCCCTGGCCCGGGCCCTGCTTCTGGACCGGCCGATCCTGATCCTGGACGACGCCATTTCCGCGGTCGACGCCGAGACCGAAAAGAAGATCCTGGCCGACCTGCAGGACGAGATAACCCGGCACACGTCGATCGTCATATCCCACCGCCTTTTCGCCATTCAGGACGCGGCGAAGATCATCGTCATCGACCAGGGCCGGATCGTGGAAACCGGCCGGCATGCCGACCTGATCAAAGCGCGCGGCCTCTACTTCGAAATATACACCCAACAGCAAATCGCGATGCAGCTGGAGACCTTGTAAGCCATGAACGGCAACCCGACCGAAGAAAAAGACGTTGGCAAGGTTTTTGACCGCCGGATCGCGGCCCGCATGATCACTTACATGCGGCCGTTCCTGAAGTATCTCGCCGCGAGCGCCCTGTTTCTTATCATCGCAGCCGCCGTCGAGCTCAGCTATCCGTTCCTGATCAAAACCACGATCGACAGCTATATCATTAAAGGCGGCAAGATCGTCGAGGACTCGCTCGGCCCGGGTTACCAGCACCTGGCGGGCAACCGCTATTTCGCGACCCAGACCGCGCTGAGCAAAACCGATCCGGCTTTACTGCGCCGCGCCGAGCGCGACGGCAAGATCTCCCGCGAGCGCTTTTATTATATCCTTAAATCGGAAGCTGATCCCCGCATCCAGGGGGTGATCGACCGGCACCCCGGACTGTTCACCGAATACGAAGGGCTCTACCTGATCAGTTACGACCGCATCCGCGACCTCCCGGGTTCCGAGATCACAGGCCTCCGCCACCGGGACTTCACCGGCGTCCTGCGGATCGTCCTTTTCTTCGTCGCGATAATCTTATCCGGAGCCGTTTCCAACTTCGTGCAAATTTTCCTGACCCAGTATGCGGGTCAGCGGTTCATGCACGAAATGCGGGTCCGGGTCTTCAAAAAACTCCAGTATTCGGACCTCGCTTTCTTCGACCGCAACCCGGTCGGCCGGCTCGTTACCCGGGCCACGAACGACGTCGAGGCGATCAACGAAGCTTTTTCCCAGGTTTTCACGACCCTTTTCCGGGACATCCTCATGCTCGTCGGGATCGTCGTGATCATGCTGACGATCAACGTCCGGCTGGCGCTCATATCCTTCATCGTCATCCCGCTCGTCATCTTCGCGACCTCGTACTTCCGGTTCCGCGCCCGCAACATTTACCGGGAAGTCCGCACGCGGTTGGCCCGGCTGAACGCCACATTGCAGGAAAATTATTCCGGGATCCGGGTGATCAAAATTTTTAACCAGGAGCATGACAACCAGGCCCGTTTCGACCGGGTCAACGAGGATTACCTCAAGGTCAATCTAAAGGAAGTCCTCCTGATGTCTTTTTTCCGGCCGATCATCGAGATCATCAGTTCCCTGGGCATCGGCCTGATCATATACTACGGCGGCGGGCAGGTGATCATGGGGAATGTTTCGCTGGGCATTATCGTCGCTTTCGTAAGTTACGTCGAAATGTTCTTCCGGCCGATCCGCGAGCTCACCGAATCCTACACGCTCCTGCAGTCGGCGATGGCCTCCAGCGAACGCATTTTCATCTTGCTCGACGAGAAAATAAAGATCCGGCCGAGCCCAAACCCCAAACCCCTGACCGCGGTCAAGGGCGAGATCGAATTCCAGAATGTTTGGTTCAGCTACGAGGAGCCGACCTGGGTCCTCAAAGACGTATCGTTCCGCGTCGCCCCCGGCGAACACGTGGCGATCGTCGGCGCGACCGGGGCGGGCAAGACATCGATCATCAGCCTGATCTCCCGGCTTTACGAGATCCAGCGCGGCCGGATCCTCCTGGACGGAACCGACATCCGGGACATCGATCCTAAGGTCCTGCGCGCCAAGATCGGCGTGGTGATGCAGGACGTTTTCCTCTTCGCCGGCGACATAAAATCCAACATCCGGCTTAACCAGCCGATCTCCGACGAAGCCGTGCGGCGCGTCGCCGCCGATATCGACGCCGACCGGTTCATCGACCGCTTTCCTAAGAAATTCGACGAGGACGTCATGGAACGGGGCGTGACCTTATCCACCGGTGAACGGCAGCTGCTTTCGTTCGCCCGGGTCCTGGCGTTCGACCCCCGCATTCTGGTCCTGGACGAGGCGACCGCCAACATCGACACGGAGACCGAGCGGCTGATCCAGGATGGCATTCGCAAACTGATGAAGAACCGGACGTCGATCGTCATCGCCCACCGCCTGAGCACGATCAAGGAAGTCGACCGGATCTACGTCATCCACAAAGGCAAGATCGAGGAAACCGGCTCCCACTCGGAACTGCTTAAGAAGCACGGCATTTATTTCAACCTCTACAAGCTGCAGTCGCTGACCCAGTAACCACCGAACAATTTCAAAATCCAAATTTCAAATTACAAATAAATTTTAAATGTCAAAATTCAAATTAAATCATTTGAGTTATGATTTTAAGGTGACATTTGGCATTTGAGCTTTGACTGTTGTTTGATATTGTACATTTTTCATTTGACACTTGGTATTTGACCTTTGTTTGACATTTGATATTTGTCATTTGTCATTTAATTATCTTCCATCCCTGCTAACCTTGACTTTACCCCGGATATAGTTATACTTACCCGATGTGCGGTATAATCGGCTATATCGGCCCCCGCGACGTGGCCAGCGTGCTTATGGGCGGCCTCTGGCGCTTAGAGTATCGCGGCTACGATTCGAGCGGTTTAGCCCTGATCGATAACGACGAACTCTCGATCCGTAAAGTACCCGGGAAACTCAGCGAACTTGCCGACCTCCTAAAAAAGGAACCGGTTAAGGGCCGGATCGGGCTGGGCCATACCCGCTGGGCGACCCACGGATTACCCCAGGAAAAAAACACGCATCCCCTGATCGACTGCCCGGAAGAGATCGCGATCGTCGTGAACGGGATCATTGAGAACTATCTTACCCTGAAAGAGGATCTGGAGAACCGCGGCCATATTTTCCGGTCCTTGACCGATTCGGAAGTGATCGTGCACCTTATCGAAGACAATATCGGCAAAGGCCTCTATGAAGCGGTCCGGAGGATCTTACCCATGTTGAAGGGAAGCTATGCCTTCGGCGCGATCTCGGTACGCGAACCGGACAAGATCGTATGCGCCCGCCACGATGCTCCGCTAATCTGCAGCGTCGGTCCCGAAGAATCGGCTCTGGCGTCGGATTTTTCCGGCGTCCTATCCATCTTCAATAACGTCATCGACATGCCCAACGGATCGATCGGTGTTTTGACCGCCGGCAACTGCCGGATCACGGACCACGATGGCAATGACATCGCCGTTAAATCCCGGCTGATCAGCCTGAAAGTCAAGGATATCGACAAGGACAATTACCCCCATTTCATGCTCAAGGAAATTAACGAGCAGCCCAAGATCATTCGAAATATCATCCGGGACCGGGTCCATGGGAATAACATCAACCTCGGTAACGAAGTGAACCTGACCGAATCCGAATGGAAAAAGATCTCCCGGATCTTGATCCAGGCCTGCGGGACTTCCTGGCATGCCGGCGTGGTCGGCAAATACCTGATAGAAAAATTCGCCCGGATATCGACCGAAGTCGACATATCCAGCGAGTTCCGTTACCGGGACACGGTACTCGACGGCGACACCGCGGTTATGGCGATCAGCCAGTCCGGCGAAACCGCGGATACCCTTGCCGGACTGCGCGAAGCCAAGGCGAAGTTCCTTAAGGTGTTATCCCTGGTCAACGTCATCCATTCCAGCATATACCGGGAATCGGACGGCATCGTCGCGATCATGGCCGGTCCCGAGATCGGGGTCGCATCGACCAAGGCCTACACCGCGGAGATCGTTAACCTCTACCTGATCAGCCTTTACCTCGGAAAGATCAGGGGTTTTGTGAGTGATAAAGATTTAACCGCCCACATCGACGCCCTGCGCGAACTGCCTTACCAGATCGAGGAAATATTGAACAATGCCGGCGCGATACGCGAGATCGCGGAGAAATTCGCCAACGCCCGGGATTTCCTTTTCCTGGGCCGGGGCATCAACTATCCGACCGCCCTGGAGGGCGCTTTAAAACTCAAGGAGATATCATATATTCACTCCACCGGGTACGCAGCCGGGGAGATGAAACACGGGCCGATCGCCCTGATCGACGCCAACATGCCGGTGGTTTGCATAAACCCGCAATCCAGCGTGTACGACAAGATGCTCAACAATATCCAGGAAGTTTCCGCCCGGCAGGGGATCATCATATCCCTCGTAAGCGCTAACGATGTCAGAACCCGGGCGATCAGCAGCTATTCGATCGCCATCCCGCTCTGCTCGGAGTACACGTCCGCGATCCTGGCGGTCGTGCCGCTCCAGCTCCTGGCTTATTATATCGCCACGCACAAAGGGCTCGATGTCGACCGGCCGCGTAACCTCGCGAAAAGCGTGACCGTCGAATAGCCACCCCTTAAGTGCCTTTCCTAAAGGAGGATTAATGTCGGAAGTCAGGCGCGATATCGTAACCGATACGTGGGTGATCATCGATACCGAAGAAACTGTCGTTCCCAAAAGCCCGGCCGAGATCCCGGAAATAGGGGAGAAGTGCCCGTTCTGCGCGGGCAACGAAGCCCAGACGCCCAAGGAGATCTACGCCCTGCGCGACGGATCGCCGGCCAACCAGCCCGGCTGGAAGATCCGCGTCGTGCCCAATATCAAACCGATCCTGCGGATCGAGGGGGACCTGCAAAAGAGCGGCGTCGGCGTGTATGACATGGTCAGCGGCATCGGCGCCAACGAGGTCATCATCGAAACCCCTGAACACATCCACAATTCCGGCGACCTCTCGGTGGACCAGGCGGCCCTGGTTTTCGATACGTACCGCCGGCGGATCGAGGACCTCCAGCGCGACCAGCGTTTCCGCTATATCCTGATCTTCAAGAATTACGGCCGGCTGGCTGGCGCTTCGACGATCGGCCACGCCCATTCCGACCTGATCGCCCTGCCCGCGACCCCGATCCGCATCAAGGTAAAACTCAAGGGCTGCCTGGAGTATTACGGCTACAAGGAACGTTGCCTGTTTTGCGACATCATCGCTCAGGAGATCGAAATGGGCGACCGGCTGATATTCCAGTCCGAAAAATTCGTGGTCATCGCGCCTTACGCCTCGCGTTTCCCATTCGAAATGGTGGTCATTCCGAAACGCCACGAGTTCAGCTACAAGCTCATCGACCCCGACGAAATCCGCGACCTGGCCCAGGTCATGAAGCGGTTGAACGGCGCCATGCGCCGCGTCCTGGGCGACCCGCCGTATAATTTGATCCTCAACGACAGCCCGAACCTGCTGCCCCGATCCGACTACTGGAAGTCGATCCAGCAGGATTTCCATTGGCATATCGAAATAACCCCCCGGCTTTACCGGACAACCGGGTTCGAGGTGGGCACGGGTTTTTATATCAACCGTTTCGCGCCCGAAAAAGCCGCGGCCATCATCCGCGATCAATTATGATCAAGGCCGTGATCTTCGACCTCGACAACACCCTGGTCGATTTTATGGCGATGAAAGAAGCCGCCGTGGAATCGGCGGTTAAGGCGATGATCGACGCGGGCTTGAAAACCACACCCCGGGAGGCGAAGCGGAAGATCTACGAGATCTACTTGGAAGAGGGGATCGAAGACCAGCGGGTTTTCGACAAATTCCTCGCCAAAGAGATCGGGAAGATCGACTATCGGATCCACGCCGCCGGGATCATCGGTTACCGCCGGGCGCGCGAAGCGGCGATGGTGCTCTACCCGCACGTCCAGCTCGCGATGATCGGGCTGATCAAGAGGGGCATGAAGCTGGCCGTGATCAGCGACGCCCCCCGGCTTCAAGCCTGGCTGCGCTTGAGCCAGCTCAACCTCCACAACATCTTCGATGCGGTCATCACCTTTGAGGATACCGGCCGCCGCAAACCGGACCCGGCACCCTTTAGGCTCGCTCTGCAAAAACTGAAGGTCCGGCCTAAGGAAACGCTGATGATCGGGGACTGGGCGGAAAGGGACATCATCGGCGCCAAGCTGGTGGGGATGAAAACCGCTTTCGCCCGTTACGGCGACACGTTCGGGACCGCCAAGTCGGGTGCCGAATACGAGATCGGCGACATCCTTCAGGTCTTGGATATCGTCGACCGGCTGAACCGGCCATCCCGCAAGGAGAAAAGAAAGAAATAACCCGGCTTTAATGACGATACTACTGGCCTTGTTCTTCACCCTGCCGCTGCCCGAACAGGAATCCATCGTCTACGAGACGAATGATCAGGGAAAAATGGGGAAGATCGTCATCGATTCCCGGCATGACAGCCTGGGTTACCACATCGTCTACGTCTCCGACCGGGTGATCGAAGCCGTACTCGACACGCTCAACTTAAAGACCCTCTATTTGAAAAAGGTGATCGGCGGCAAGTTGAACATCGAGATCTTCAACGATCGATCTTACCGGGTATTTTACAAAGACCGCGAGAAAAAATATTCGAACCATGATCCGATCTTCGACCGACATACCCTCGATTTCGTCCTCCGGGGGTTCGAGCTCGGACCGCAATTCAAGAAGCGGATCCGCCTCAGCGTGCCCGAGTTCATGGTCATCAACGCCGACCTGGAGACCGTGGGCGAGGATACGGTCCAAACCCCGGCCGGCACTTTTGAATGTTGGAAACTCCGGCTCGTACCCCGGGTGATCTTCACAAAAATGAAGTTTTATTTTTGGATTGAAAAAGAATACCCCCACCGTTTCGTAAGGTACCGCGATTCGTCGGGCAAAAACCAGATCCTGCTTATCGAATACCGTTGATTACTACTTATCCCGTTTTTTCCTAAATCTATGATTTAGTTGAAAAAACGAGGATCCCGTACCAATACCATCCATAATTAATATGGAGGATTAGTTGTCCGAACTTGATCGGCGGATATCTATCGAATCGCTTTTTTATTGCAGTATTGGTGCGGGACTGCTTACAGTCGTTATTACTTGACATTCGGGCAGGAAACCCAGCCGCCAGAGCCGGTCCAAGTCTTCCTTCATTTCGGCGTGCTCGAATAAATATATTTCGTACAACTGCTTGCGGTTGCGCATGGGATTGAAGATGTCGCGATAATAAACCGGCGCGTCGACGAAATCCCATGTCTGCTTCCGGCGGGACCGGTTGAACAGGCCCTCATGCTCGGATTTGAAGGGATCCAGGACGGTCGAATAAAGGAAAATCGTCCGGTCCTGCCCGGCGAGAAGGTTATCGTCGGGCTCGACGATCATTCGCCCACGCAGCAAAAAGGGAAAACGGCGGCCCAAACGGACCGCGGGATGATCCTTAGGCAGAGCCAACCGGCCGGGCAAGTAGGCCAGGATATTGGGCGGCACCGCGGACAGGTAATATCCGATCTTTCCTTCCCGGATCGTATTCCCGATCTCGGACGCGATCTCCGCCGGAATCCGGGAGCGGTACATGGTCGTCCGCCAGCCCAGGGCGAGGGATACCAAGACCGTGAGGGCCAGCAAATACGGTCGCCACTTTCCTGAGCCGATCAAAAAGCGTCCGGCTAGGAAGGCGAGGATCGGGACGAGGGGGTAGGCCAACCGGAAATAAGGGCGGTAAAACCCCAGCACGACGAAAAATATCAAAAACGCAATATACAGGTAATAATCGGTTTTTTTGATGCGCGAAGAATAAAAAACGGTCAACAACAGGGCCGCCGGCGCGAATGCAAACAGGTAATAGAGGTAACGGAGGTGGTTGAGTCCGAGGATCAGAAAATGGCGTTCCGCGATGACCGCCGGCGTGACGTATCGGATATAAACGAACAGATATGGCAAGAAGACCAGAACGGGCATGACGATCGTCAGCCAGAACCAGTTCCGGTTGATGCTCTTGCGATGGATGCCGCCGATGACCGCGAAGATCGGCAGCAAGACCGGCGCCGAGTATTTCGTATATAGGGCCAGGATGGTGAAAATGCCAGCCGCCAGAAAATCCCGGGTCCGGCTCGTGCCGAGCCCGACCAGAAAAGAAGCGAACGCCGACCAGAAAAACAAAAGAAAAACCGCTTCGCTCAGTCCGGAGCGGGAAAAGAAAAGGAAAAACTCGCTGGTTATGAAAACCGCGATCGCGGCAAGGGCCGTCGGCTCGTCATAGATCTTGCGGCCGTAGTAATAAAGCGCGTAGACGGTCAAAACGGAGAAAACTAAGGCCAGGACAGGCAGGAAGATCGGGTTGGGCCCGCCGATCTTAAAGAGGAGCCCGACCAGTACCTGGTAAAGAGGCGGGGTTTGAAAATTGAACGGTTTGCCCTCGACGCCGGCCGAAGCGAACCATTGGCCGTGGAGGGCGAAAACGCCCTCGTCCCAATCGATCAGGGTGTAACCGCTCAACCGGATGACGCCGACTAGAACGACCAGGGCGGCGAGTAAATGAATTAAGCGACTCGGCTTGATGGTTATTTTTTACGCCAGTAAAGGATCCGGCCGCAGTTCGGGCAGTAAATCACTTCTTTGCTTTTCGTGGAGAGCTCGGTCGGCAGCTTTTGAAAACAACCGAAGCAAAATCCGTTTTCCACCGACGCGATCGCGCGGCGGTACCTTTTTTTCAGCAGCTCGTAATTACTCACGAGCTCCTTGGGGATCTTTTGCAGCAGATCGGTACGCGCCTTGATGATCGTCATGGTGGCTTCATCCTCGATCTTAAAGCCGATCTTTTTATAACCCGGTTCCTCCATATCCGCGAGGAGGTTGTCCAGGTCGAAAAGGATCTGCAGGTACATGCTGGGAACAATAGCCATAAATTACTTCCTTTTCGCCAAGTCTTTTTCGATGATGTTGATCAGGGCGATGAACTCGTCAGCGGTCTTCAGCTCGTCCAAATTGCTCTTTTTGGTCAGTTCCTTGGCGATCTGGACGATCTTGCCGAGGGTGATCAGGTACTGGTTACCCGGGTCTTGCGGGGGAGCGATGATCAGGAAGAACAGTGTCACGGGCTTTTTATCGATCGCGTTGTAGTTGACCGGTTTCGTGGTCCGGCCGATCGCGATCTCGAGTTTATCGACGGCCAGGGATCGGCAGTGGGGGATGGCGATGCCCTTGCCGATACCGGTCGAACCGAGCTCCTCCCGTTTGAGCAGGGTGTGGATGATCAGCTCGGCGTCGCTTCCTTTCTTGATCTGATACACCAGATCGGTGATGATGTCTTCTTTCTTGGTCGATTTGATCTGCAGGTTCATCCGTTCCTTCGATAACAAACTAGCCAGGTTCATTTAACCTCCTTCACATTTTATCCGGGCAGGAAATGCCCATTAAATCGCACCCTTTTTTCAGGGCGTCGGCGGTCCGGCGTATCAAATACAACCGGGCCTGGGTTAGACCTGGGTCTTCGCAGACCACCCGGTGCTGGTCGTAAAAATAATGGAAATCACGGGCCAGGTCGATAAGGTAATAAGTGAGAAAGTACGGTTCCAGGTCGCGAGCCACGTCCTCGACCACTTCCGGCAGGTGGAGGATATCCTTGATCAGGATCTGCTCTTCCTTTTCGGTCAACCGGTCGAGGTTTAGGTCGGCGTCGGATAGGGGCAGGATGTTCTTCTCCCGGGCAAAAGCGAGGATGCTTTTGATCCGGGCGTGGGCGTACTGGACGTAGTAGACCGGATTTTCCTCGGAAGTCTTGAGGGCGAGTTTCAGGTCGAAATCAAGCGGTTGGGAAGAAGAACGCATGAGGAAAAAGAACCGCGCCACATCCCGCGGGATCACGGCGAGGAGCTCTTCGAGGGTCGTGATGTTACCGGCCCGCTTGGACATGGATACGATCACTCCATCCTTTTTCAGTTTTACTTCCTGAACAATAATCACCTTCAGGACGTCGCGTGGATAGCCGAATGCCTGGAGCCCGCCAATAAGGCTGGGCACCTGCCCGATGTGATCCGGCCCGAGCACGGTGATCAGGCGGTCATAACCGCGGTTGATCTTGTCCAGGTGATAGGCGATATCGGGGAGGAGATAGGTGTAACGGCCATCGCCGGTTACGATAACCCGGTCACGCCGGTCCTGGAATTCGGTCGATCTGAAAAAAAGCGCGCCATCCTGCGGGAAGGTGAGTTTTTTGTCATTCAGGGCCTGGAGGACTTTTTCCACCGCCCCATTCTCCCGGATATGCGATTCGCGTTTCCAGTTGTCAAACTTAACCCCGAACGATTGCAGGGTTAGCCGATGGTTTTCTATGAAAAACTCCAGGGCGAATTTCTTGATGTCATCATGCTGTGAAAGACCTTTCTTAATGGCCTCAACCGCCACTTCAATAAGATAAGTCCCGTGATAACCTTCATCTGGTATCTGCATTGGTTTGCCGGATAGTTCCAACATCCGCTGTTCGACGCTGACGGCGAGCAGCTCAATTTGCTTTCCGCCATCATTGACGTAATATTCCGCCTGGGCGTCAAAAGAACCCGCGTTGAGTATCTTGATCAAGGAATCGCCGAAAGCGGCCGCCCGGGCGCTGACGATATTCAACGGACCGGTCGGGTTGGCGCTGACGAATTCCACCAGTATTCTTTTACCGTTCCCGGCATTTACCGCGAAGTCTTCTTGCCGGAGCCGGTCGTAAAGAAAATCGCGGCGGATCGTGAAATTAATAAAACCGGGCGGATACACGGCCGTCCGTTCGATCATCGGGTCGCGGATCTCGGCGGCGATCTTTTCCGCCTGGACCATCGGTAAGGTCCCGGTCCGGGAAGCGGTTTTCATGGCCAGATTCGTTGAATAATCCCCTTCCTTGTCTCGGGGAACGGAATCGATCCGGATCTCATTTTCCGGATAACGGTCCCGGAGAAGGTCGCGGAGGCGGCTCTTAATCGTCATTTTCAAATTCGATCCTCGGCGCGTCCCCCCACAGGCGCTCCAGGCCGTAAAAAAGGCGGGTTTCGCGGGAAAAAACGTGGACGATCACGTCGATGAAGTCGAGGAGCACCCAGCTCCCCGGATCCCGGCCTTCCGTGTGGTTGGGTTTTTCATAGGCGGCGAGGTGGTCGGCGATGGTCCGGTTATGGACTTCGGAAAGCCCTTCAGCAATGACGAAAAAATCCGTGATCGGGGAGATGCCCCGAAGGTCAAAGATGCAGATCGCCAGGCCTTTTTTATCACGGATCAAGCGGGCCAATTCCAAAGCCCGGTCGCGCGCCGCGTTTAGGGAGGGATTAGAATTTTTTTTCAACATCGGGAAATAGTTTCAAGTAATCCGCGCCGATGATCAGGGTCACGTCGACATAAAGAGCGGGATCCACGTCTTTGCCGATATTCTTGCAGCCGATACGTTTCGCGAAATAACGGGCGTTCTCCATGTCCTCGTCCGCTCGTTCCAGGACGACCGATTCGGCGAAGCTGTCCGAACGGGTGACGCCGATCGAAACCACGTTGAAGCCCTTTTCCCTTAGGACGTCCGTCACCTTGACGGCGAGCCGGTTGATCCCGCAGCCGTTGAGGACTTCGACCCGGGTATTGCTGTTCCGTAAAAAGATCTTCCGGGGGTCTTCGCGGGTGAAGCGAACCGCGATCGAAGCGGTGAAGAGGAGCAGGATTATAGCGGCGATATAAACGACGACCCTTCCCGGCGCCTTCATCTTAGGTCCGCCTTCGGGGCTTTACTGCCCGTAAAAAGAACCCGGTTGTCCCGGATCCAGACAAACGGCCCGACCGTCTGCCCGTTAGGGATCCGGGTCCGGCCTTCGAGGAAGGTGTAGGGTTGGATCCGAACGTAGTCGCCGAGCTTCACGGTCAGGTCGATGTTGGTAGTCGCCGGATCTTCGATCCGAATGCCCCGTTTCATGAGCTCCGCGAACCACCGGTTTTTGATCAGGGTCCGGACATAAGTCAGGTCGAGCTGGGTATTGATCCCGACGATCTCGTTTTCGGCGGCGGCTTTGAAACCGACGACTTTTTCGCGCCGGGCCAGGATCTCCCGGACGATATCGGGCAGATAATACTCGCCCTGACGGTTGTTTACGTCGACTTTATGCAGGGCTTGGCGGAGCAGATCGCGGCGTACGAAATATATCCCGGCGTTTATTTCACGGATCTTTTTCTGGGCCGATGAAGCGTCGGAATCCTCGATGATCTTAACGGGTTTATTCTTCCGGTCGCGGACGACCCGGCCGTAGCCCTGCGGATTGACGAAATCGCAGGTTAGAAAAGTCAGGGCGGCGCGCTCGGCCGTATGTTCTTCGATCATCTCCTGGACGGTCTTCTTCTGAAGGAGCGGGACGTCGCCGGATAGGATCAGGATATTCGGATAACGGCTGACCGCCAGCCCCTTCTGGACGGCGTAACCCGTACCCCGGGGTAAGGGCTGGACCGCGTAGCGGACCGAATCGCCGAGGATCTTCTTCACCTGGGGCCCGCATTTACCGACGACGACGATGATCTCGGAACTGGATATTTCCCGGGCCAGGTCGACGACGAACTGGATCACGTGCTTGCCCATGATCGGATGGAGGATTTTGGGAATTTTTGAAAACATTCTTTTACCTTGACCCGCGGCCATGATGATGGTACTGAAATTCCCGGCCGCGGGGATTTTTGTTTGTGGCGCCACAACCAAATATATTTAGATTTACCGCCTTGTCAAGGATTTTCTCCAACAACAACTGAGTTTTTCTGGTCTTGCTGGTCTTTTTAGTCTGTCTGGTTTAACAAAAAAGACTAAATAAACAAAAAAGACAAGACAGACAAATGTTGTATACGCTTGACTAATCTCCGATTTCATATAAAATAGGTGATGTATAATTATAAAAGGCTGCTTAAGCGCAAAATAATGATCCTGGACGGCGCCACGGGTATGAATCTTTTCCGCCACGGGCTCCAACCCGGAGAACCTTCCTGCGCGCTTAACCTGCGGGTCCCCCAAGCGGTCTACGAACTGCATAAAGCCTATATTGACGCCGGTTCCGACGCGATCCTGACCAACACCCTGGGCGCCAACCCGCTCAATTTTAAACATACCGACCTGAGCCGGGCGATCCGCCAAGCCGTAGCGATCGCGCGCCGGGCCGCCGGCCGGAAACCGATCCTGGCCGACATCGGCCCCCTGGGCGCCCTGCTGAAGCCGTACGGCGATATGGACTTTGACGACTGCCGCCGCCACTTCACGACCGTGTTCGAGATCTTCGGAACGCTCGGTGTCCGGGACTTCATATTGGAGACTTTCACTTCTTTGACCGAGGCCAAGGCCGCGTTTTTCGCCGGCCTTACCTTCGCGGACAACATCTTCGTCAGTTTTTCTCTGGAAACGGGCGGGGTGACCATGCTCGGTGAAATACCGGAGACCCTCGCCCTGACTTTCGACGCCCTGGGCGCTTCCGGTGTCGGGATCAATTGCACCGAACCGGAGACCGCCCTCCGGGCGATCGAACGGATGGCCCGGGTGACGGGCCTGCCGCTCATCGTGAAGCCCAACGCGGGCAAGGTTTCGATCCGGAAGGGACGGGTCGTTAATTCGCTGACCCAAGCCGATCTCGCCGAATATTATCCGGAATTCATCCGGGCCGGCGCAAACCTTATCGGCGGCTGCTGCGGTACGAACCCCGAATATATCCGGCGGATCCGGGCTCAGTCTGGGAAACCAGCCCGGCGTAAAAAGCTTAGAAAATTTTTCCTCGCCTCGCCCCGGCTTATCCTCGAATCCGACGACCCAACCGTGGTCGTGGTCGGCGAACGTCTCAACCCATCCGGCCGCCGCGCGCTGCGGGACGGGATCCGGCTAGGCGATTACGGACCTTACGGCCAGGATGCGAAAATCCAGGAAGAAAAGGGCGCGGATGCGCTGGATATAAACGCCTTTATCCCGGAGATCCCGGAAACCCTGACCATGGAAAAGGCGATATACGAAGTCGTAAAAAATTCGACCCGGCCGCTTTTCATCGACACGCAAAGCTTCGATGCGGCCGGAAAAGTGATGGCGTTTTATCCCGGGATCGGCGCGTACAACTCGATCCCGGCCCGGCCTAAGGAGCTGAAAAAATGGCTGCCCCTCGTCCGATCCTGCGGGTTTAAGGCGGTGATATCTCTGGTCGGTAAAAGGATACCCCAGAACCATGCCGAGCGGATGGCCAACGCCCGGATCGCATTGGACTACGCGGCAAAATTAAATTTCCCGCGCGAAAACCTGATCTTCGATCCCCTTGTTTTTCCGGTCGCCAGCGAGCCCAAACAAATCCGACACACGCTCCGAACCGTGGAAGTATTGAGCCGGATGGGGCTGCGCACGATATTGGGCGTGTCGAACGTATCCTTCGGCATGGAAAATCGCCCCGGGCTGAACGCCGGCCTCGCCGTGATGGCCATCCAAGCCGGTGTCCGTTTCCTGATCGTCAATCCCCTGGACGAGTTCGTGATGAATTCGATACGAAACGCGGTCCGTCTGCGGGGCGGCGCGGTGGACGGAGGAACCGCGGCAACGCCGGAAACCGGTTCTCCGGATCCAGAAAAAGACCTGTTCCGGAGCATTGTCGACGGCGATGCAAAAAATGCCGAGCGCCAGGCCAAAAATTTGCTCGCCAAAGGCGTTAACGGCCGGGATATAATCGACAACTACTTAGCCCGAGCCTTGAAGGCCGTAGGCGATTACTACCAAAACGGGAAATTCTTTCTTCCGGACTTAATGCGTTCCGCCGAATCATCCAAACTGGTCCTGGCGGCCGTTAAAAAACACTTGCCGGAAAATTCATCCCACCGGGGCCGGATCGTGCTGGCGACGGTCAAAGGCGATATCCACGACATCGGGAAAAATATCGTCGCCATGATCCTCGAGTCCGCGGGTTTCGAAGTGATCGATCTGGGTAAAGACATCCCGGCCGAAAAAATCTGCAGCGCGGTGCGCAAACACCGACCAGATGTCCTGGGACTCTCCGCCCTGCTGACCACGACCATGCCGGAAATGGGGGAGATCCTGAAGCGCTTGCGCCGGGAAAAATTGAATGTTAAAGTGATCATCGGCGGTCCGAATGTCAGCGCCGAATACGCCCGCCAGATCGGCGCCGACGCGGCTTGCCGCAACGCGGTGGAAGGGCTTGAGTTTCTTGAAAAGAACATTAAAAAACAATAAATGCCAAATTATAAATTTCAAATTTCAAAAAATATCAAATGACAAAATTTAAATGTCAAAATAATATTAAAAATATAAGAAGTGTAAAATTTGATCATTTGAACTTTAGATTTGATTTGTCATTTAGCATTTGGTTTTTGACATTAAAATAACCATGTTATCCGAAATCCTAAAAGACCGTAAAATAATCACCCTCGAGGTTTTACCGCCCCTGGACGCGGATTTAGAACTTTTAGTGAGCGAATTAAAGACCCTAAAAACGCATATCGACGCCGTTAATTTACCGTCTAATCCACTGGGCAAATTACGCACGGATCCGATATGTTTTGGCCATCTTCTTCAAGAGAAACTTGAACGGCAAGTTATACCCCATTTTGTCGCGCGTCACTTGACCCTTTTGGGTTTCGAGAGCCAACTCTTAGGCGCCCATTCCCTGGGCATAAAAAACATCCTATGTGTTACCGGCGACACGCCGCTTGAGGGACGGAGCATGTACGAACTGAATTCCGCGAAGCTGTTAAAGATCGGGCAGATCCTTAAAACCGGCCTAACCTCATCCCGCCGGGCGATCAAACCTATAAATTTCTGCCTTTGCACGAGTTTCAACCCCAATGTCCCCAACCTCTATGGCGAGTTCATTAAAGCCGGAGAAAAATGGCGGAGCGGGGCGGAGGTTTTTTTTACCCAGCCGGTCTTTAACGCGGGAAAATTCGTACCCGTGGCGCAGGAATTCCGCGGGCGTTATCACGGCGTAAGGATCATCGCCGGTCTTTCCTTCCTCCATACCAAGAAAAGGGCTTTTTCCCTGATGAAGTTCCTGGGTATTCCGTACGATTACATAAATCTCGTCGAAGAACGCGATGAAACGGAAATGCTCTACGATATCGCGCAACAGATCAAGGATTACGTGGACGGGTTTTATATCATCCCGATCGCCCGATACGCCGCGGCGCTTCCGCTGGTGGAGCGGCTCCGGAAACTGATCAGCTAAAAATATCGGTAAGTTTTCCTACGGAAAGGTTGAGAATTCGCTCCCCCTTCGGGGACTTCCAATTATTAAAAATATTTTGCATTAATGATGCCGCGAATTGGTCAAGGGCACTTCGTGCCGGTCAAGTTTTTACTACGTAAAAGGTTTAAAACCATGCGAAGCATCTTAACCTGCGAAGCCCCGTTAGAATTCGATTATCGCTTCTTATATTAATCCAAATTACTTCTTCTATTTAATAAAATTTTTAACGGGGCGAAGCAACTAACCACGCCGAAGGCGTCTTAACCTACGAAGTCCCGTTCCTTACGGGACGGAGTAACTAACCCTTTTTATTTTATCAGGTGCAGCCAGTCCCCGAGCAGGAATTGAAGCCGGCCGATCAACAGGCTGATCCGCGCCATCACCGTGTATCCGAAGGACGCGCCGAACCCGAGCATGATGAATATCACGCCGACGCTGGATATCGGTTTGAGCACACCCTTGCGCTCCCGGGAAAAGAAAAAATAGACCAGGGTCGCGATCACGCCGATAAGGATGATCAGCGACCAGAGCGCGTTATCCCAGCGCGTGAACATACCGCGGGTCAGCAGGGTCCCCTGGATCTGCTTGATGACGTCGGTCTGGATCTCCGCGGGTATCACCACGCCCGATCCCCAGCCGAGGAGAAAAGCGATCGGAATACGGATCAGGTTTGAGAACTTCGGTATAAAACGCGTCAGGTAGATGAGGCCGAGCATGAGCGGCAGGATGTATAAGTACTGGTGTTCCTTGATCAGGGGAACATATAGATTGGGGTAGACGGTGTTATGCCAGGATAGCGCGATAAGGTAACCGGCCGATGTACCGACGAAGAGGTGCTCGGCGAACCGATAGAAGGGGTTATCTTTGTATAAAAAGGAAAAGATGCAGAGCGTTAAAAAAGCCGAAAGCCAAACCCATAGGGATCCGCTCATTTTTTCCTCCTCATGATAAAAAAGCCCACGTTGCCGATGATGATGAAGATCATGATGAACAGGTGTCCGAGTGACTGGGCGTCCATGGCTTTGATCGCCTGGTGAAAAAGCAATTTGTAGCCGCCCTTGATCAAGGCGGTCTCGTATTCGGCCGCGCCTTTCATGCCGGCGAACAATCCGATGAGCTGGCCGCTGCCCAGATAGGGATAAGCGTCCGCCGCGGAAACCGCGGTCACACCCGCGCCTACCGGGACGCCGAACTTCGACTGGCCGTATGCGAGCCACTCGCGGTAACCGGGAGTTCCGGCCGACAGGGTGAGGACCATGCTGAGATCGTTGTAATTCGTCAGGCTTTCGGTCAGCGGGAAGGAAGCAAGGGGTTTGTTGTAGTAGTCGGCGGGAAAGACGTTGACGATCTTGTCGCCCAAGCCCAGAATGACTGCGGCCGCGCCGGCTTTGTAACCGAGAAAGACGTAATCCTCGCCGTATTTCTTATTAAGCACGGGCGCGATCTCGCCCAAGGCCATTTCGCCCATGCCCGCGCCCTGAGGCCAGAGCGCCATGACCAGGACCTTGATGTTCTTGGAGAGCAGGTGGTTGAGCGCCGCCTGGAGCATCGGGTACAATTCAGGCATGGATTGGGGGTCGAAATCGCAGGAGATGAGGACCGGCTTCGAATCCGGCGGCAGTGCTTCGATCTTATCCACGAGCTTCTTGGTCTGGGGCATGACGTTGATCGGCATGCCGATCGGGACGATCAGCGGAAAAACGATCGCGGCGGCCATGAACAGGTAAATGATCTGACGGGGGATCTTGGAAATTCTTTCGCCCAGGTTCATTTTTTACCTCCTCCGAGCCAGGACCGCTCGATGCCGAGGATGATCTTAAGCGCGGTGGAAACGCTGCCGAGCGCGATACCGAACATGATGCCCCGTTTGGCGGCCATGTTCGGCACCTTGAGGAGCCATTCGGCGAATTCGGAAAGTTTGGGGGATATGAAATAACCGAACGGAACGACCCCGAGCATGACGATGAAAGCCGCGAGCAAAAGGAGCGAGGCCTCGGTAGTTTTGGCCCGGAACGCGCGGTACGCGGCCGAGGCCATGTAAAAGGCGAGGATGGCGAACATCGAGGACCCCAGGGGAAGGATGATGTAGGAATAAAGGCGCATGAAGATCGAACCCGCCCGGATGCCGCTGAACAAGCCGATGCCGGTCATGGCGACCAGGCTCACCAGGGTTACGATGCTGAAGGGCCAGTTCGGGTTTTTGCGCCGGATCCGGTCCGCGTGGTGGTCGATAAGACTGCCGATGCCAAGGATGATCGCGAAAGCGGAGACGACGATGACCCAGCGGTTGATATGCTCATTGGCCTGCTGGCTCACCGGATGGGCGATGAAGAACTGGAGGATCATGATCACGCCCATGCCCATGCAGATATAAAGGGGGATTTTTTTATTCATGTTGGCTCCCGGTTACCCGATATTGAAGAACGTTAGGATCTTATTCCAGCCGAGGAGGGCGATCAGGGACGAGAGTAGGATTACCGCGAGGATCACCATTTTTCCCCAGTCCTGGCCTTTCAAGGAACCGAGGAGAAGGGGCTGGCGGGAAAGATAGGCGGAAGCCGCGTAAAGCTCTTCGCCGATCAGCGTGTAGTCGCACGCGACGATAAAGAACGGCAACTGGAAGATCGAATCGGTACCCGCGATCTGGATCGCGCCGGTCGTGGCCCCGGTTTCGGCGAGGACCAGGGATTCGGCCCAGAAATAGCCGAGAAAAAAGTTCGTGGCCGGTTTATCCCGGACCATGGTCCCGCAGACCGCGGATGTGTACCCGAACTGGTCCTGGGTGATGAAATATATGTTATCGGAGTTGAAGGCGTCGGGCCGGCCGGCGTCGGTATAGGCCTCCTTAACCACCTCGCGGGCAACGGTGTAAACGACCGGGTCGCGGTTCGGCACCAGGAGTGTGGTGTTGTACTGGGCGGTCTTCTTGGCGACCTGGGCCAGGATATTCATGGAGGCGATCGTCGAGATCGACGAGATCCCGTCCAGACCCGGGACGTAAAGGACCGGTTTGCCCATTTCGGTTGCCCGGCCGACCGCTTCCTCGACCGCGTCCAGGCCGGAGATCCGGCGGATGAACATCTCCTTGCCGCTTCGGGCGCGGTATATGAACCAGAAGATCAGGATGCCGTAGATCACTACGGCGATCAATACGTTGAGGCGCGATGCATCGAAGAACCGGACCGGCTCGGCCGGAGCGCCTCCCGCCGCATAAATTAAAAGGGTTAGAAGCCCCATATGACCTCCTCCATTGATAAAATCAGGGTTTGTGGTGCCGGCATTATTTCGTCGTCGTCGTCCTCAGGGTCAGGTAAGATATCAGGATGGAAACGGCGACGGAAAGGATCTCAACATAATCCTGCCAGAATTTGAAGACCTGGCGGGGAACGTAAATCCGGTCCCCCGGTTCGACGACCGGGTTGCCGCGGATGGAAATTCTTTTTTTACCCCGGTAGATCCGGGCTCCGGCTTGGTCGGCGTCCACGGTCGGACCGCCCGCGAGGCCGATATAATCGAGGATCTTAAAGTTGGCCTGGTAAGCGAAGGACCCGGGATTTTCGACCATGCCCTGTACGTAGACCAGCGCGTTGATCGAAGGGATGACCAGAACGTCGCCGTTCAGAAGCAGCTGGTTGGCGGTCGTGTCGCCCAGTTGGAGGGCTTGCGCGACATTGACCGCGATCTTTTGGGACTCGCGGTTGATGTAAGCGTTTTTAAGGTCGGCCCAGGGGGTCGTGCCCCCGGCCTTGACGATCAGGTCCGCGACCCGTTCGCCGGAATTCAGTTCGTACAAACCCTCGCTGGTCCGTTCCTGGGCCGCGGTCAGCTGGGAAACGCGCAGTTCATAACCGCCCTTGCCGAATACCGCGCCCTGGACGATGACCGATTGTTCCATTTTCGGCACGTAGACGATATCCCCGTCCTGGACGTACGGGTTGACGCTTATATCGCCCTGAGTCTCGAATCGTTCCAGATTGACGATGCAGTATAGCTGACCACCCCGTTTGAGTTGGATCTTAGACCGTGATCCGAGGGTGGAAATGCCCCACGCGTATTTTATCACCTCGGAAACGCGGTCGATGGGCCAGGCCTGGATCGTACCCGGATTCTTCACTTCACCGACGACGAAAAGAACGATCGTGCGCATTTTAATCAGGGTCGTGTTCACATTGACGTTCCGGAAATATTTCTGGAAAACGACGCGGAGGGAATCCTTGGCCGTCTTCAGGGACAATCCGTAAATCGGCACCGCTTCCACGACGTCATATTTCGGTTGGTATATCCCTTCCTGTGTGACCATGCTTGATACCGGAATTCTAATGAAAACCTTGCCCTCGTAAGTAACAAAGGCCGAGTAGGAATAATTAGTCGCGCCGGAAACCGTGATCAGTATCGAATCGCCGGGCATTAAAAAATATTCTTCCGAGATGATCGGTTTGTCCAAACCGGTGACCGACGTGGGCGCGGCGGCGGTCGCCGGAGCGGTCAGGGACGCTTGGCTAAAAAGGCAAACCGGCAGGATAAATAACAACGATTTCATGGTTAATTTCAGAGTTTTATTCATGGATAATTATAGTAAAAAAGACCATATTGTCAACGGAGAAAGGAGCGGGGAGATGCGTAAAAAACGTAAGGCGTATTGCGTAGGGCGCAACGGATAAGATATTTCGCCTTACGCTTTACGCATTACGCAATTCGCTAACGACCGGAGGTCGTTAAGGGAATATTCCCCGGTATTTATAAACTTCGTTGATCCGTTCCAGGGCCACCACGTAGGCGGCGGTGCGCAGTGAAATTTTCATGTCTTGGCTTCGCTTCCAGACTTCGGCGAAACTCCGGACCAGTTTTTTCTCGAGCCGGTCGTTGACCTCTTGCTCTTCCCAGTATAAACCGGACAGGGCCTGGGCCCATTCGTAATGGCTGACGATTACCCCGCCCGAATTGGCGAGAATATCGGGCACGACGTGAACGCCCCGGGCTTCGAGAATTTCGTCGGCATCGGGGGTGGTCGGTCCGTTGGCGCCCTCGCTCACCAGGTTCACCTTCAGGCGGCTGGCGTTGTCGGAACGGATCTGGTTCTCGAGCGCGGCCGGGATCAGGAGATCCGCGTCCTGGTAGAGAATTTCGTCGCGCGGTATCTTCCGGCCGGTTTTCGCGGGCTCCAGGCATTTATGTTTTTCGATCACGGACATCAGCTCGGCGATGTCAAATCCTTTTGGTTCTACCAGGCCGGTCGAGGCGTCCGAAACCGCTACGACCTTCGCGCCCATCTGGGAAAGAAATAAACCGGCGTAGCTACCGACGTTGCCAAAACCCTGGATGATGATCCGGGTGTCTTTGAGAGGCCGTTTCAGGACCTTGTATAGTTCGCGGGACACGATGGCGACGCCGCGGCCCGTGGCTTCCTTGCGACCTTTGGATCCGCCCAGGACCTCGGGTTTACCGGTGACGACCGCGGGTTCGGTGTAACCCGAAATCATGCTGAAGGTATCCATCATCCAGGCCATGGTCTTCGAGGTCGTGAAAACATCGGGTGCCGGGATATCTTTGTTCGGTCCGAGCACGGGCATGATCTCGGTCGTATAGCGCCGGGTCAGTTTTTCCAATTCCCGTTCCGAGAGCTTCAGGGGGTCGCAGATCACCCCGCCTTTGGCTCCACCATAGGGGAGATCTACGAGGGAACACTTCCAGGTCATCCAGGCTGCAAGCGCGATGACTTCATCCTCGGTGACGCTCGGATGGTAACGCACGCCCCCTTTGGTGGGACCCCGGACGTCGTTATACTGACATCGGTAACCGGTGAAACACTGCACTTTTCCATCATCCATATTAATGGGAAAGGTCACCCGGAGCATGCGTTTGGGACACATCAAAATGTTGCGGATCGCGTCGGGCAGATTCATCGCCCGGGATGCCTTTTCGACCTGCTGCCGGGCCATTTCGGCGACCGAGAATTTTTTCATTGGTTCTCCTGTAAGAAGCTCGGGGTGGCGGTGTTCAAGGCGCCACCCCGAAAGCGGTTTAGCTCTTGAGTATCTTCTCGACCTCTTCCTTGTCGCAGTCCATGACGTACGGAATCCCGGTGATCTTGGCCGCGTCTTTGGTGATCGCCGCGATATCACCCCGGTTGATGTTATCGAGGGTGAACTTGCGGTTACCAGCCATGATCTGCCGCAAACCCTGAGCCAGACGTTCGGTGTAAGTATAGACGCCGAGCGCGCCAGTCGAAAGTTTGTCGAATTCCTTGCCCATTTCTTTCTTCAGGGCCAATGCGGTGACGAAAATTTCCTCTTTCCGGCTGCCGAAACGCTCCACGAAGACCGGTATCTCTTCCTCGTCGATCTTCTTGCCGATGGTCTTGCCGACCATGGCTGCGCAAAGCGGGCCGCGGGCCATGCCGACTAGCTTGGTGTAAGGAGCGCCCAAGGACAACGCCTTGAAGATCTGATCCTCAAAGGTGATACCGCCGGCGAAGGCGATGTCGGGAACGTATTCGCCGCGTTTCTTGAGGATATCGCAGTAGTAGTAAGTAAGGGCGTGCAGTTCGACCGGCGGAACGCCCCACTCGCACATCATGCGCCAGGGACTCATGCCGGTACCACCGCCCGCTCCGTCAACAGTCAGGAGGTCGAGCTTGGCTTTCGAGGAGAACTTTACCGCACGCGCCAGGTCGGCGGGACGGTAGGCGCCGGTCTTGAGGAAGACGTACTTGGCGCCGGCCGCGCGGAGTTCTTCGACCCGTTTCAGGAATGACCCTTCCTCGACCATGCCGACCCGGGAATGGCGCTCGAATTCCGAAAAGGTTTTCTTTTCAAAAGCCTCGATGACGTTGGGATCGAGCGGATCGGGGAGAACGATGTACCCGCGTTTCCTGAGTTCCTGGGCTTTTTTAAGATCCTTGATCTTGACCTCACCGCCGATGTCCTTGGCGCCCTGACCCCATTTCAATTCCACGGCGTCCACGCCGAATTTCTCGATCGCGAATTCCTGGACCTTTAGCCGGGTATCCTCGACGTTCGCCTGGACGACGACCGCGCCGTACCCTTTTTGCTGCCAGTTCTTGTAGGTTTTAACACGGAACTCGAGATCGGGAGCCTTCAGGATCTTGCCGTTCTTGATCTCCGCGTCCATATCCATGGCGACCACGTTCTCGCCGACGGTCAGGATGATCCCGGAGATTGCTGCGCCGCTGGCCAGGCCGATCCAGTTGTTCTTGGCGATATTCGTCGAGCCAAGGCCGGGTATAACGATCGGCAGTTTGACCTTGATACCCTTGTCGTGGCCGATCGCCTGTTCGATCTTGACGCTGGGAAAAATCGCCTTGTCCGAATCCGCCTCAATGCCGTGGGCACCGACCGCGGTGCCCATGATGTTGAAATGCGAATAGTCGATGGGGTAGTTCTTTTCCGATGCGGCGGTGATGATCCCGAAGGGCTGGGGGTAGATCACCTCATGGCCGCGGTACGACGACTTGCCGATTTCGCACATGCCGATGCAGCCGTCCACGCAGGTAACGCACATGCCGCTTAAGGGGACGATGGAATCTTCCGTACGGTTCTTGGTTAGCGTCGCTGCGGACGCGTTTATTTTTGTTAATGCCGCCATTTTTATTCTCCTTTTATAGGTTTAAAGAAAATGCCCGACAAACTGACGAATATATAAGGAAGCGTTTTTAACGCGATCATTTTTTCTTCCCTTCCTTATCCTCTTCTTTTACGCAGGTTCCACAATCACCGGTCGTGCCCATCCAGCACTGGTAATCGTCGTGGACGTCGATGCAGGTCGGTTCCAGAGCCAGGCAGGCGTTGCAGATGTCGGTATCCGCATCCGGACCCTGACAGCGGGTCTGGCAGACCGGACATACGTAGATGCAACCGCCGCAGAGCCGGCATACTTCGGACCGCTTGTTGAACGGCGTCTCGATCTTCTTCTTATAGCCGCGTTCGGTAAAACCGATGGCGCCGGACTGCATCTGTTCTTTGCACATCCGCACACAGAGCCCGCACAGGACGCAGTCTTCGTGGCGCGGGGCAAAACGTAGCTTGGTCACGTTGAATTTCGAAGCCAGGTCCTGGATCACCTTCGAATCGGAACTGACGGATAACAGAAGTTCGACCATCATCTTGCGCGCGCTGATCACCCGCTTGGTATTGGTGCGGACGACAAGCCCCTCTTCGACGGGGTAAGTGCAGGCGGTTACGAGCTTGGGATTCTTGTCGTCGCCGATCTGCACCAGGCACAAACGGCATCCGCCATATGGTTCCAACCCTTCCATGTAGCAGAGGGTCGGAATTTCGATGCCGAAGAACTTGCACGCCTCAAGGATGGTTGAGCCGTCCTCGACCTGAACTTCGAGTCCGTTGAGTTTAAAATTTATCATCGGTGGCTCCTTTATTCGACTAAAACCGCTTCAAACTTGCACACCTGTAAACAGGACCCGCATTTAGTGCATTTTTCCTGGATGATCTTGTGGACTTCTTTGCGCTTTCCTTCGATCGCCTTATACGCGCAAACTTTCAAGCATGCCATGCAACCCGTGCACCGTTCCGGGATGACCGTATATTTTATAAGCGGTTTACAAACTTTCGCGGGGCACTTTTTGTCCTTGATATGGGAGACGAATTCGCCTGGGAAATATTTTAGCGCCGAGAGAATCGGATTGGCCGCGGTCTGGCCCAAACCGCACATCGAGGCATCCTTCACGGCCATCGCCAGTTCTTCAAGCGTGGCCAGGTCTTCCATGATCCCCCGGCCGCCCGTTATTTTATCGAGGATCTCCCACATCCGGTGGGTGCCTTCGCGACAGGAAAGGCATTTGCCGCAAGACTCGTCGCGCAGGAAGTTCATGAAGTATTTCGCGACGTCCACCATGCAGGTATCCTCGTCCATGACGATCATGCCGCCCGACCCCATCATCGAACCCACTTCGGTCAGGCTTTCGTAGTCGATGGGAAGGTTCAGGTGCTGGTTAGGAATGCACCCGCCCGACGGGCCGCCGGTCTGGACCGCCTTGAATTTTTTATTTTTAGGTATCCCGCCGCCGATCTCGTATATGATATCCTTCAGGCTGATGCCCATCGGTACTTCCACCAGCCCGGTGTTGTTGATCTTGCCGACGAGGGAGAAGATCTTCGTGCCCTTGCTCGTTTTTGTGCCGATCTCCGAATACCATTTGGCGCCCTTGAAGATAATCTGGGGCACGTTGGCCCAGGTCTCGACATTGTTGATATTCGTGGGTTTCTTCCACAAACCCTTTTGGGCCGGATAGGGGGGACGCTGGCGGGGGATGCCGATCCTGCCTTCGATGGCGGCGATCAACGATGTCTCCTCGCCGGACACGAAAGCGCCCGCGCCGCGGGCAACCTCCACCGAAAAATCGAAGCCGGTGCCGAGGATATTTTTGCCGAGCAGACCGTATTCCTCGGCCTGTTCGATCGCGATTTTAACGCGTTTCAGGGCTAGGGGATATTCGCTACGGACATAGATGTAACCTTTCTGCGCGCCGATCGCTTTCGCGCCGATAGCCATTCCTTCAAGGACCGCGTGGGGGTCGGCTTCGAGGACGCTACGGTCCATGAACGCGCCCGGGTCGCCTTCGTCGCCGTTGCAGATGAGGTACTTCACATCGCCCGGCGCCTTCCGGCATCTCTCCCATTTTAGGCCGGTCGGAAATCCGGCGCCGCCCCGGCCCCGAAGACCGGATTCCTTGACCACGTCGATGATCTGTTCCGGCGTCATCTTGGTCAGCGCCTTTTCCAGGGCCTGATAGCCGTCGAAAGCGATATATTCCTCGATGTTTTCCGGATCGATGCGGCCCCGGTTCCGGAGGACAATAAGCAGCTGGTGCCTGAAGAAACCAATATCCATCATTTTCGGGATGGGTAGTTCTTCCTTCGGGGGCACGTACATCAGTTTCTTCACGGGACGCCCCTTCAGCAGATGCTCTTCGACCAGATGGGGAATGTCTTCCGTCTTCAACCGCTGATAGAAGATCCCTTCCGGTTGCACGACGACGATCGGCCCGCGCTCGCAAAAACCGTTGCAGCCGGTGGCGATGACGGCGATCTCATCCTGCAGTTTCCTTTTTGTGATCTCCGCTTCGAGGGTTTTTTTGATTTCGTAAGAGTTGCAGGCTACGCAGCCCGTGCCGGCGCAGACCAGCAAATGAGTTCGGTATTGTTTCATATTGACCCTCCTAATGAGTCCGTTCGCTGCCAATGGCCAGGGCACATTCTTTCACGATCACGCCCTTTTCAATGTGGGAGTTGACGATTTTTTTTATCTTCTCGGCGGTCAGATCGACGTACTTGACCGGCGGCTTGCCGACAACCTCCACGGTGACCATGGGTTCCCGGCTGCACAGGCCGGCGCAGCCCGAAGTGGTGATGATGACGTCTTTGATCTTTTTCCGCTCGATATCGTCCATCAGCGCGGCCATGACATCGCGGGCGCCGGCGGCGATGCCGCAGGTACCCATGTGGACGGTGATCTTGGCCCTATATTTCCCTTCCCGAACCTCGGCGGTCCGCTTTACCTTGTCCCTTAATTTTTCCAAATCGCCGATTTTCAGCTTCATCATTTTTTTCTCCTTTTTTCTAGCGCCTTTTGTCCTTTGATTATTTCCTTTTTTAAAAAAATCAATACCTCGGGATCGGTAATTGGCACGTCCCGTAAACTACGCTTTATAATCCTCGTGTCAAAGATGTAGCTTAGGTCGTTTTTACGATGTTTATACAAGAAATCTATATTCCGTCCATGGCCCGCGACCAGGTTGATGATCGTCTCCGCCATGTTACCGATGGGCTTCCGGTCAATATGATCGAATACGAAACGCGCGGTAATCGACGTTCCCGAACCGGGGCGGGAGCGGATCGTCAGGCGACCGCCGGCCTCCCTTGCGGCCTGGGCTAGCATGGGCAAACCCAAACCCACCCGCCGCACCTTTTTCGTGGTGTAGAAGGGGTCGAGGGCTCGGATCTGGGCTTGTTTCGTCATGCCCCGGCCGTTGTCCCGAATCCGGAACAACAACCGATTTTTTCGGATATTCTCGTCGATCATGATCTCGATCCGGGTCGCCTGGGCGGCGGTCGAATTTTCGGCGATATCTAGGATATGGAGGGAAAGGTCCTGCAAGATCACGCCCCGATCGATAATTTCCGGCCTTTTTCCCCGGCCAGAGCCAACCGAATTTCCGGTAAGGTCGGTTCGGCCAGAGTCCAGGCGGTCCGTGTTTTCCCGATATCATTCAAAAAGTGAGCGTCGGAAGAGGCAATGACCGGGTATTTCCCGATCTCGGGGTTGCTTTCCCGGATGGTTGCCAAGCGGGCAACGGCGGATATCTCCAAACCGTCTACGGCGAGGCCGTCGGGTATAAAACCCAGCTGACCGATGATCCCGTTCCTTTCCCGATCGACGTGGGACGCGATCGCCAAACCGCCGAGCTCGTGGATTTTTGCGACCAATTCTTCGACGGTCAAACTGGTCGCGGCGCTTAGCATCCGCGGATTATATCCTTCCACTTCGTCCAATTCATTGGCGATGATCTGTTCGCCGAAGAGTTCGGGTTTATTGGTGCCCGCCGGAAGCCTCCGATACACGACGCGCTGCAGCTTGAGGGCTACTTCGGGATTTTGAAAAATCGCCATAATATGCACTTCTTCGGCGGTCGTTACTTCCAGACCGGGAATGACGACAATGCCGTTTTCCAAACCGACCCGAACCGCAGCCCGGACGTTCTCGGCGGAATTGTGATCGCAGATACCAAGCATATCCAATTTTTCGCGACGGGCGCGTTCCGCGATCCTCTTAGGCGACATGGTCAGGTCGGCGCAGGGGGAGAGGCAGGTGTGAACGTGTAGATCCGCCTGGAAGCATCGGAGCATCAATGAAGTCCGGAAACGCCCATGCCATATAGTCTGCCGATTAGTTCAAACGCGGGAAGCGGGCTGGCCAGGACCGGGATCCCTTCTTTGGCCGCCTTCTCCAGCATCTCAGGTTCGGGTTTCCGCCCGTTAATGATGATGATCGCGCTAAGTTCCTTCAAGACAGCGACCGCGACGATGTTCGGATGGATCTGCAGGGTTATCCAGATGTCGTTCTTCTTGGCGTTCGCCATGACGTCGCTTAACAGATCGCTGGCATACCCGCCCTCGACCGGCCGGTCCGCAAGATTCTTGCCGGAGACCTTTTCGAGACCGCACGCTTTAATTATTTCCGTCAATTGAAAAATTTTGTTTTTCATGCATTAACCTTTTTCCTTTCCCTCGCCGGCGATGAAGATGCAGTCCTCGATCTTCGCGTCGCCGCGGACGGCATCTTCGGCTAAGGTTCGACAATCCGGCGAACCGCAGACGCCGCAGTCGATTCCCGGCAGCCTCTTGATGGCCGCCTCCTTCAATTCCATTTTTCGAATCGCCTTATCACGGTTCGCGTCGAGGGGCGGGAACGGTTTGGGTTTGACCGCCCTCTCGAATGAAAAAAATTTTTCTTTATAGAGCCTTTTAACCAGGAACTGGTCGACCTGCTCCTTGCCGCTGAAGATCCGGGTCAACCGCTGGACATTGCTTTTGGCGATGAACCGATTCTCGGCGGTAAGCGGTCCGCCCACGCAGCCGTCCGGACAGATCATGCATTCGAGGTAATCGATGTTTTTCAATTTGCCGGATTCGACGTCGTCAAGGATCCGTATCGTATCCAGAACGCCGGCCACCGACACCGAGTGAATATACTTCAAGCCCTTGACTTCTCCGCCGGAGATCGCCCAGCTCATGCCGATGCCGCTGAACTGATTCTGGGTGCGGAGCATGACGGGATGTTTTGATTTTTTTACCTTCATCATTATCTGGTTATATATTTCCTGGATTGAGATCGCGCCGTCGAGGAACGACTTCTCGAGGGTCTCCGGGTGATTGATCGAAACCATCTTCGCCGCGCAGGGAGTAATATGGACAATCCCGATGTCTTCTTTTTTTATGCCCCGCTCCTTGGCAACCTCCTCGCGCAGGTTTTTCGCCGCGATCTCGCGGGGCGGTTCGATCGGAATGATCAACCCGCAGAGACTGGGGAACAGGCGTTGGATCAAACGGACCACGACCGGGCAGGTGGAGGAAATAATCGGCCGAGGCGTCTTATTCTCGTCGAGATATTCCTCGATCGCCAGGTTGGTCATTTCGCAGACCAGCGCCTCGTCGTAGACGTGATCGAAGCCGAGTTCCTTGAGGATCGTCAGGATTTCGTCGGGCATGGCCATATGCCCGAACTGGGAATAGAGCACCGGCGAAGGAATGGCGATCTTGTATTTGAAACGGTTGATGTCCGAAGACGGGGTCGTGATCGGAACGATCGCCTGGTGCGGGCATACCCGCAGGCATTCGCCGCAGTCGATGCACTGCTCATCTTTGATGACCGCCTTCCGGTTTCGAACCCGGATTGCCTTGGTCGGACACGCGTGCATGCAAACCACGCAGCCGATGCATTTGGCATCGTCGACCCAGATTGAATGCGTAGAGTTAATTTCTTCCATTGCCGTCTAATTTGACCGTGATCTCAAGACTGGTGCCCTGGCCGACGGTCGAGGTGATACTGAATATGTCCGCGTTCTTCTTGATATTGGGCAGACCCATGCCGGCGCCGAAACCCATCTCCCGC
>Ga0315279_10001502_pt1 | contig 38600 bp, 15 predicted proteins | sample YL17G06_20_MG_FD_203694 | JGI IMG/M metagenome (GOLD analysis project Ga0315279, IMG submission 203694) | Sediment microbial communities from Yellowstone Lake, YNP, Wyoming, USA - YL17G06_20 | ecosystem: Environmental > Aquatic > Freshwater > Lake > Sediment | place: USA: Wyoming | collected...
GGCGCTCGGGTGCGGGACCAAGCCACAGGTCCCAGTCCAGTCCTTTCGGTACCTCGTCGGCGGCTTCAGGACGCTTTTGGACAAACACGATGTCCTTGGCTTGTTCGGCCTCTTCTTTCGTTTGCCATCCCCAGGCGCGCGACACCCAGACGTGGACTTCGCGCACCGGCCCGATTGCACCGGTCTGAATGAGCTCGACTACTCGGCGATAGTTGTCCCCGGCGTGAATCTGCGTTCCTTGCTGTGTGGCCACTTTGGCTTTCGCCGCGGCTTCGCGGATGATCCGCGCTTCCCACACATCGTGGGTAAGCGGTTTCTCGCAGTAGACGTGCTTGCCAAGCCGCAAGGCCGGTAGCGTCGCAAAGGCGTGGGTGTGCTCGGTTGTGCTGACGACTACGGCATCGAACTCCTTTGCGAAATCGTACAGCTTGCGAAAATCCGCAAACGTGCGGGCTTTGGGATATTTCGCGGCGGCAGGGGCGAGACTGGCTTCATTCACATCGCACAGCGCGACGACGTTCTCCGACTTGACGGCGTCAAGGTTCCCCGCGCCCCGTCCACCCGCCCCGATAATGGCAATATTGAGACGTTCGTTCAGGTTTTGGGCGCGCACAATAGCAGGGGCGCCTAATGTCGCCGCGCCGGCTACAATTGCGGATTTTCGCAGAAAGGACCTGCGCGATAGGGAGTGGGTTTCGTCGCGATTTTTCCGACAGTGCTTTTGCATGGCCGTGTTCTCCTTTTCATATGACAAGAACGTAATGGCTTTTCCCAGTGCTGTTCGTGAGTCTAATGTCGGCCCAGGGGCCATTCAAGATAACACAGACTTGCGGCCCGGAAATGCATGTACCTATACTCAGGCGCGGAATGTTGAGTCCTCAACGCGAACTTTGATAACAGAAGGGACAGAAAGGACGGAATGGACAGAGTGGACGGAAACGCACATCGCCCTTCTCGCCGCACGAAGTGTTCTTCGCCTAACTGCCGTTGCGGCATGCCTCGGAGGGATTTTCTCTGGCTGGCCGGTGTCGCCGGCGGCGCCGCTGCGCTGGGCGAAGCGTACGCTACGGCCGGGCCGTTCACAGCCGGGGATTTTGACAAGCTTGTGCCGCGCGACAAGAAGCTGCGTCCGGAGTGGATCGCCTCGCTTACACGGCGTGGGGAACCGGAGGTGTACCGAGGCCAGGAACTGGATTTCATCGGCATGCCCATAGGGGGCATCGCCTGCGGCCAACTGTACCTGGGCGGCGACGGCCGGCTGTGGTATTGGGACATCTTCAGGTCCGCCACGAGTACGGACGGAAAGAACCGCATCTGGGAAGGGCACAAATACAAAGATCCCGTCCGGCCCGATCATGGTGTCGAGCACGGTTTCGCAATGCGTATCGTAACGGACGGAACAGAGACTATTCGCACGCTGGATCGCCGCGGTTTTCCGGATGTATCGTTCCGCGGCGAGTATCCGATCGGGCGCGTCAACTATCGCGACGACGCGATGCCGGTACAGGTTGCGTTGGAAGCGTTCTCGCCGTTCATCCCCCTGAACGTCGACGATTCCTCGATTCCGGCTACTATCCTCGAGTTCACAGTGCGCAACTCGAGTGCGCAGTCCGTCGGGATCACTCTGGCGGGCTGGCTCGAGAACGCCGTCTGTCATGGTGTACAGGATGGCGCGTCCGTTAGTCGGCACAGCATGCTGAAAAAGCACGCGCAAAACGTTAGCGTGTTAAGCGTCGCCGAAGCGGTATCGCCCGGTGAAGCGCCCGCACCTAGGCCGGACATCATCTTCGCGGACTTCGAACAGAAAGACTACGGGGCATGGGAAGTCGAGGGATCGGCCTTCGGAGAGCGTCCTTTCCGATTGGGTGAATTGCCGTCCCGCCAGACGATCACGGGTGCCGTGGGAGACGGCATCGTCAACTCGCACAACTCACACAAGGGTGAGGAGTCCGAACAAGCAGACGCACACACGGGAAAGCTGACCAGTCCGAAGTTCACTGTCGAGCGGAGGTATGTGCTCTTTCGCATCGGAGGCGGCAATCACCCCGGAGAGACGAGCCTGCGCCTTGTCGTGGATGGAAACGTCCTGCGACAAGCCACAGGCGACAACAGCAATGCCATGCGAGAGGCATGGTTCGACGTGAGTGCCCTACAGGGCCAAACCGCGCATTTCGAGATCGTGGACACGGCTACGGGCGGATGGGGCCACATCACCGTCGACCACATCGTTCTCACCGACCTCGCGCCGCTGTCAGATCCCGAGAAAATCCCCGGGTTCGGCTCGATGGCCCTGACGCTCCTCGGCGGGATGGGCGAGTCCACGGCCGTTGCGGATCTAGGTGTTTGGCCGCCGACGGCAGAGTCAGTCTTCAAGGGTTTGGCCTCGGGCAGCGATGCGGACGCGGTGAAACCCCTTGACCAGCGTTTCGCGAGCGCTCTCGGCAGGACATTCACGCTTGCGCCGGGCGCCGAGGCAAAGGTTACTTTCGTGCTCTCTTGGTGGTTCCCGTTCTACGGCGCGCCGTCGGGTGAGATGGCCTCCATCACGGACTTCGGCACGCTGAAGCGCCGGTATGCCATCCGTTTCGATGGCGCGGAGGCCGTCGCACGGTACGTTGCGGAAAACTTCGACCGTCTCTCAAATCATACTCGGCTGTGGAACAAGACTTGGTATGACTCCTCGCTCCCGTACTGGTTCCTCGATCGCACCTTTGTCACAGCGGACTGCCTCGCCACGCAGACGCTCCACGCGTTCGACAACGGTCGCTGGTGGGGCTGGGAAGGCGTCGATTGCTGCGCCGGCACTTGCCAACACGTGTGGCAATACGCGCAAGCCATGGCGCGGCTGTTCCCCGCCATCGAGCGGGACTTGCGCGAGCGCGTGGACTTCGGACTCGCCTGGCGCGACAACGGCGCCATGGACTACCGGGGCGAGAGCGCCCGCCAAGTCGCGCACGATGGCTTCTGCGGCACGATTGTCCGCGTCTACCGCGAGCACCAGATGTCGCCCGACAGCGGCTTTCTTCGCCGTCTCTGGCCGCGCATTCGCACGTCGATCGAGTTTATCATGAGCGAGGACAAGGATGCCGACGGCATTCTCGAGGGCCGTCAGTACAACACGCTGGACGCCGCCTGGTTCGGCCCGATGGGCTGGATCAGCTCGCTCTACCTCGCGGCGCTTGCTGCCGGTGAAGCAATGGCCGTCGAGATGGACGACCGCGACTTCGCGGTGCGTTGCCGCCGCATCCTGGACGCCGGCCGCGCGAACATCGTTGCACAGTTGTTCAACAACGAGTATTTCATCCATCGGCCCCCGGACCTAAAGAACACGAATACCAACGACGGCTGCCACATTGACCAGGTCATGGGGCAGAGCTTCGCGCATCAGGTCGGTCTGCCCAGAGTCATAGCGGAGAACGAATCGAAGTCGGCCCTGAAATCGCTCTGGACTTACAACTTCACGCCCGACATCGCCCCATATCGCGACGGCATGCAACAGATCCTGCCGGGCGGACGGTGGTATGCCATGCCCGGAGAAGGCGGCCTGCTGATGTGCACGTGGCCCAAGGGCGGGGCCGAGAAGGCCCCCGGCGACGGCAATCCGACGTTCATCGGCTATTTCAACGAGTGCATGACCGGTTTCGAGTACCAGGTCGCCGCGCACATGGTCTGGGAAGGTCTCTTGACCGAAGGGTTGGCCGTCACACGCACGATTCACGACCGGTACGCCGCAGCGAAGCGTAATCCATACAACGAAATCGAGTGTTCCGACCACTACGCGCGCGCAATGATGAGTTACGGCGTGTTTCTCGCCGCGTGCGGCTTCGAGTACCATGGCCCGAGGGGTCGCCTTGCCTTCGAGCCAAGACTGACGCCTGAGGATTTCAAGGCGCCCTTCACCACCGCGGAGGGATGGGGAACCTACACGCAAAGGCTCTCCACCGGGCGCTCGGAATACTCTGTCGAGGTGCGCTGGGGCCGGCTGCGACTGAAAACGCTTGCGCTTCCGCCGGGATCGATCGCGCGCTCCGTATCGATGCATGTAACCCTGAATGGCCACGCCATCGAGGCCGCCCACGTTCATGACGGCAGCCGCGTCACCTTCACATTTCCCACGGACGTGGAGATCGCCGCGGATGAGAAGCTCGAGATCAGCCTCGCCTGAACTTCTCGCGTTAGTGCCGCGTACTGCTAACGCTGCGTGAGGAATCCTCCTCGCGCACAGACGGAGACGTGGCGGACGGCGGCGTTTCGACGGTTCGGGTTGGAGCCGGGGCCACCGGTACTGCGTCTCGTTCCGTGGATGCCGGCGGCGGGGTCTGTGGCGCTTCATGTCGCTCGGATAGTGTGGGCGGGCTGGATTGGGGTTCGGAGCGGACGGCGCGTCCGGTTTCGGAGATTGGCTCCGGCGGTCGCACCGCTGGCTCAGCTTGGCGTACGGCCTCATGCGTAGGCGTCTGGGTTTCAGCGGGTCGCTGATAAGCGGGTTGCGGCGGATCCGCATGCCGCGGCTCGACCACAGGAGCAGAGGACTCGGTGTGGGACTCAACAGCGCGCGGCGCGCTGTCCACAGTTCTGCCGTTGCCCCTTCCAGGCGCGTCCGGCGGCGTTGCTTCGCGATCCCTTTTCTGCGTCGGCGAGGGTTCCTCGGGAGCGGGACTGGTTTCTTCGGCGTCCACGGAGCGTATGGCGCGTGCCGGGCTTTGCTCCGATCGTTGGGGGCGGGACACTGTTTCTGGTGAACTGTCTTCCCCTGTTCGGTCGTTCCCCTCGACTCCAAGCTCAACTTGGGGCTGAGCATCGGGCTGAGCATCGGCCTCTCGACGCACACCGACACGTGTTATGCGAGAACTGCCTATTTGCGACCGGACTTGGGTCTTGGGGGTTTCCTGTGTGATGGCAGTGGCAGCGGACCTCGGCGCATCAGCAGGGCCCTTGGCGTCCATATGGACAGAACGAACGCGTGTGGGTCGCCACTCGGATGTGACGGGAGCCTTGACACCGGAGCGAAGCGCGGCGGTTTCAGAGCCGTGAGGCGCGTCGGGTGGACGCGTCTCGAGGGCCGCTACACGCGCCGGAGCGTTTTGCCTACCCGGCCCGGGCAAATCCGGGCCACGAATGACACGACGCGGCGCATAGTCGCGGACTCGCATCGAGGGATCATTGTACGCGACGGAGATCTGGCTGCGGCTGCTCATGAAGATGCGCCAGATCTCGGCCCGGGCGTTGACGAATCGCTGGGCAAGCGTTGGCGTGCAGGCGTAGACCGTACAACGCCCGGCAAGGAGTTGATCGACAGCGCAGCAGGTGGTGGCATACACGCCGAAATGCATCCCGCCCACGGGAAAACATGCAGTCGATGTAACGACGGGGCACCCTCTGGGGTCGAGCGGGCACCATATGAACGTCGAGCCGAATCGCAGAGTAGCGGCCCATGCGGGCGCCCAACCGCTGCGGTACACCCAGAACCATCCGGATTCAGGCTCGTAACGCCAGCGGCCGTAATGCATGGTGATGTAGGAGAACGGGTACTGCCCGACCCAAACGTATCCGACAGCGGGAACATAGCTCCAATAGCCATCCCGGTACGGCACGAAATCCTCGTCCACGCGGGGCTGCCAACAGTATTCGGAACCGACCTGAACCCAGTCGCCGTACATGCCGAGGTCTTCCGCGCCGATGACTTCATCTTTGATCCCGACGCCGGGAGGGATCGCTTCGGCGGCGGCCACGACAAGTTCGGAGCGTTCGCGGTTCCATCGGTCAAAATCGTCTTCCTCGCCGGAGTCGAACGGCTCCGGACCTGAAGGAAGGTAGCCGGGATCGACATAAGCCCGTTGGCCGCGCATGACCAGAACGTCCCGCGCGTATTGCATGCGAATCCGTGCGCTGCCTTGCCGTACGGTAACCGTGGTGCGGCCGTCTTTGAAAACGTCGACGCGCACCTGGCTGAACTTCTCCACGATTACCTGGCACAATGGCGTCTCGAGTACTATCTGCCCGGAACTGAACCGGAGACGCTGCGCATAGAAAGCGCCCTCCTTGGCGCGTATCACGGCAGACGGCGGCAGCGACACGACCTCGGCGTTGCTCACGTCGGCCATGCGCAGGAAGGTCCCTCCCGCCATCTCGACTTCGATGGCGCCTTGCTCGTCCACCCAAATCTCGTCCCCCTCGAGGATCAGGCTGTTTAAGGTCAAGTAACTCCAGTCTTCGTCGGAGATACCTTTGACAAGGCCGCCGCCTCCGTCGAAACTGATCCGGGCGTGGTCGACCTCCTTGGCTTCAACGTCCCACGCCAACAGGAACCCCGCGGCTAATGCCCACGCGGCTACCCACGCTCCCGCGGGCCAAATCCGACCGCTCGCATTTGTTCCCATGGCCGGTCCTCCCTGGGTCAAACCTCTTTCACCAATAAGAGACGACATTTCCCGCACGATATTCTCTTTGGATCAGAGCAGTCCCTCTTGCACCTGGACCTTCCTCAAAGCGTGTCCGAAGATCTCCCACGGGCTGTTCAAACACGCCCTCACATTCTGGTGAGCCGAATAACAACATCATGCGAAGACTCCGGCCATACCAAGCGCCGTTGCCATGGCAGCCAAACCGATGATCCCGATCACGGGCGCCGGCAAATGGTCGATCCGATCGATTTGAGGAGATATGCGGCTCCTTTGCGTATCGCAGAGCTTGGCGATTCCCGCAGCCCACAAAATACAAACGACGCGCCTGATAATCCAACATAATCCGTTTGAAGACAGGGGCGGCCTCTCTCAGATTATCTTTGGGCGAGCGTAACAAAGGTCGGGAACCTGCTATAATGCGCCTGGACCAGGAGAGGGGAGTAAGAGCCATGAAAACCCGGATCTGGGTTCTGGGCATTGCTTTGCTTTTTGCGTCTCTGGCCGTCATGGAGGGAACAACCCTTTGGGGCCGGAAGAGATCCTTCAATGTTGCTGAGCGCGACCCTACCGTCTCGGGTTATGGGTTGAGTGCCGTTCCGTCTGTGATTCAGCAAGCCACCGAAGGATGAGGTCATGCATCAGATCACGTCGGCTATGGTTGCTCATGGTCGTACTGTGACGCCAGCGATAAGACGTAATCAAAGTTGACACTCCCCGGACAAAGAGTGTTACGCTGGGAGCGTCTCAGACGTAAGGGGCGTACCATACGCTCGCATTCACTCGGTAGGCGTCTCGCCCGCGTTCTTCGGACTGACGGCGAGACTCCTTGAGGAGGAACCGTATGAGAAGTCGAGGGGGCTGGTTTGCAGTAGCGGCTTTGCCGATCTTTGGGTTGCTGTCGGTGTTGGGGCGCCCTGCTCCAGGACCGTTAACATTTCCTTCCTTGTGGATGATCACTCCAGGCCTCGCGGCCGTTCAACTGGCGGAGCCTGACGGTCCCGCCTACGGCATTTCTGACACGACGGCTGTCAAGCCTTATGGCCTTGTCGGTTCTCCACCGGGCGATCCTACACTTGCGAGCACGAAGACGCTGGTGGGATATGGCAATCCGTGGCTCTGCTATGGGGGGCAATCCGATGCAAATCTCGGCGCTTCGGTAGCATCGGCAGGGGATGTTAATGGCGATGGCTTTGGCGACATCATCGTAGGAGTGCCGGGATATCACGGCGAAAATGTAGGCGGGCAAGGAGCTGCGTGGGTGTATCTTGGCGTCGGCGACGCCCCTTACTTTAGAGGGCCCATAATCCTGCAAGGCGGTCCGGGCGCGCAGTTCGGCTCCACCGTCGCCGCGGCTGGGGACGTGAACCACGATGGGTTTGCCGATGTGCTTGTGGGCGGCCCAAGTGGGCGTGTTTCTCTGTTCAAAGGAAACAGCCAGGGCGTCTCGACAGCGCCGCAGTGGACTGTGACGGAGGACCTGGTATTGCGCGCCGCCTCTGCTGGCGATGTCAACGGAGATGGGTTCTGCGATGTCGTCGTTGCCGGGGAGAACTACTCGGGCGAAGGAGGTCAAGTCGCCCTTTACCTGGGTTCGGCGGAGGGCCTGAGCCCGAATCCCGCTGTCGTTATCACGCGCAGCGACGTAGAGGCATTTGCCCAGGCTGTCGCCTCGGCGGGGGATGTCAACTGTGATGGATATGCCGATGTGGTTGTAGGGGCGCATGACCGGGCTTATGTCTATCTTGGCTCCACTCAGGGGCTCAACGATTCCTCGCTGGTCGTGTTGGAAAACCCGGAAGGCTACAATGAGTACTTCGGGTGGTCCGTTGCGTGCGCGGGGGATGTTAACGCGGACGGGTATTCCGACGTCTTGGTCGGCGGATGTACATACCCGAATCCCAAATTATGGGTAGCCGGCCTGACCTACCTGTTTTTGGGGTCGGCGGACGGCCTTACGACTACTCCGGCATGGGCGGGTCTCCTTGGTGATTACGTTTCGGGCGTGGGCGATGTGAATGCGGACGGTTTTGACGACATCCTTGTAGGAGAGGCCGGACATGACGAATCGACCGACCTTAATCCGGCATACGTTCCCGGCGAGATAAGCCTTTATCTCGGGAGTCCATCCGGTTTGGCGGAAAGCCCGACATGGACACGCAGCGCTGGCTCCGCCCCCAGCTTATCCTGGGCAGGAGACATCAATGATGATGGGTATTGTGACATCATATTGGGAGAGCCGAGCGAAAGCGGATCCCGCGCGTCGGAAGGCTGTGCTCGAGTATACCTGGGTCCCTTATCGGCTCTTTCAAACCTCTCTCCATGGAATGATGCGAGCGACAGCGGAACGTCGCCCTGGAGTTGCATCGCTGGCAACGGTGACGTCAACGGGGATGGCTATGCGGACATGCTAATTGGCATTGAGGGCGTTCCGGGCCCGGACGCCACGCCGGGCTGCACGAAGATGTATCTAGGGTTTCCCACGCTTGGCCCATTCGGAAGTCCCAACTGGATCAGCTATGACCCGCCGCCTCTGTCTGGGCATAGCATTGCTGTCGCAGGTGACATCAACGGGGATGGCTACGACGACGTAATCGTCGGTGCACCGGGTTTCAATTATTACTGGGACTTTGAAAGCCACGTCTACGTGTACTACGGACATGCGGACGGGCCCAGCGCCTCACCAGACGCGACGCTGTCTCCTACCGGATACGATGCCTTCTATGGATACGACGTGTTCTACGCGGGCGACGTAAACGGGGATGGATTCGACGACGTCGTGGTTTGCTCTGTCGATTGGTACTCCTCTGTGTGGCAAGCGGCCTTGTACATGGGAGCGGCAAGCGGGCCGGCCTCAAGTCCCGCCTGGACGACCGAATATTCATCCATAGGCAGCGCGGGGGATGTCAACAACGACGGCTATGACGACCTTTTCGTCATCGGTTCCTCCGGGGCATCCGCCAAATCAACGCCCGTATCGATTTTCCACGGGTCGCCTGAAGGATTGACCCTGGCCGGCTCATGGACGACGGAGGGTGCACCACAGGCCATCGGCGATGTCAACGGAGACGGGTACGGAGATTTTGCCTTTGCGCAGCCCTTTTACTCGGGAACCTTCGAAGGCGAGGGACGCGTAACGATTCGCCTGGGTACACCAAGTGGTCTTTCAGAACAGCCCGCAATGGTCATTGAAGGGGACCAGGCCTTCGCATCGCTGGGTTGGCTCTTGGCGGGTGGCGGAGACATCAACGGGGACAGATATGGCGACCTTCTGGTGGCTTCAGACTATGATGGACGATACACGGGCGAGGGAAGGGTTTTATTGTATGGTGGTTGCCCAGAGGGACTCTCGCCGGCGCCTCTGTGGACCGGCTACGGCAACTTCTACGGGGCCGTTTTCGGTATCAATATGGCCATCATCGGCGACGTAAACGGGGACTCCTGTGACGATGTGCTCATTGGGCAAATGCCCGAGTCGCTTGACGGACCCCGAGGCTTCCTGCTTTTTGGCGGAGAATACCGACGCTTACGACCTGATGCGCCCCAGGTCGCCATGGGGCCGTCAGAAACGCTTACGACTCTCCAAGCCGCCGTGTGTTCGATTGCCTCGCCAAGTTCCTCACCGACGCCCGGTTCTTTGACGTACCGGTTCCATTGGACGGAGTTGAGCACTGGGAAGGCCTTCGTCGAAACAGGCGGAACCGAAAGCACCCTGGGCCCGGAGCGGACCAAGAGAGGCGAGCGCTGGACCTGCTCGGTACAGGCATGGAATGGCTGGGCGTACTCGCAGCCTCCGGCTACGCAGAGCGTTGTGATCGCCAACACGCCGCCTACGACGCCCGTGGTCTCATTGCCGGAGGTTCAGAGCGATGGCGCGAATGTGGCGTGTCAGATTACGGCCGCGAGCCAGGACCCGGATATGGATGAAGGCGCGGATTTGGTCAAGTACGCGTTTGCGTGGTACGTGAAGCATGCGGGGGAGTCGGCATTCCAGTTGTTCCGGACGGACGAGCCGGGATTGGCGATCTCGAGGCAGATCAACAACACGGACACAGAGCCTGGGGACACCTGGTATTGCGTGGTAACCCCATACGACGACGAGAGCGCCGGCACACCCGCGATATCGGCTGAGTGCGTCATTGTGCGGGGCGGGGTCGAACCCTCAGAAGTATTCCTGACCGTGGAGGGCGAATCCGCGGTGACGCTAGGCTGGCCCGTCACGCTTACCGGCGTGATCTTTCCGTCCGGGGCGGCAGGCGCAGGCACAGTCGTGCCCTTTTCGAGCACATCGCCATCGGGCGCACTCTTGCCGGATTTTCCACCGGCAGTGGCTACAGGCGGACGGACGTTCGCGCAGACGTTCTACCCGACCGAGGCCTCGGAAGGGCGCACTACGTGGTCTTTCACGGCCTCGTGGCCGGGCGACGATGTGTACCGCGAATCGGTCAGCAATGCAGTCCAGTTTGATGTGCTCAAGGCCCGCCCCAGTCTTACGGTGTCAGTCAGCGTGTCCTCAGTGCCTCTACATTATACGGAACTCTCTGCGACGGTCGCGTTAAGCGCCACGCTTCCGGACGAACTGCGGGGGCTCTTATCAGGGCGCATCGTGCGGCTGTACACGCGCCGTCCTGACGGTTCGACCCCCGAGCCGTTGGTCACGGCGACAGGCGAGGACGGCCGGGCCACGTTCACCCCGGCGGATTTTACGGCGCCGGGCTGGGTCCTCGACGCAGCCGGGACATGGCAATTCCGGGCGGATTTCGAAGGAGACGATAACTTCCTGCCGGCGTCCTCAACGGCTTACGATCAGCCGGAATCCGTGCGACTGGTCGTCAAGGACCGTGCGGGATACGCCGTGTTGGTCTTGGGGAAACTGGACCAACACGGGGAAGGCCAGGCCGAGCACGCCAAGACGGCCGACTTCATATACCGGACGTTGATTGCCCGCGGCCTAGCTCCCGAAGACATCTACTATCTCCGCGAGGGGCCGGAACAACCCGCGCCGGATATCCTGGTGGACGATACGACGCCGAGCCAGGCGGATGTGCAGCATGCCATCACCGAATGGGCGCTCGAACGCATTGCCCAGACGCCCGCGCCGTTGTACGTCATCTTCGTCAACCACGGCAGCGTGGATCAGTTCTACATTTACTCGGGCAGCTATGACGAAACCCGGATCATCACGCCGGAGGAACTGGCGGGCTGGTTCACGACGCTCGAGCAGGGCTTGGCGCAAACTTCCGTGACGCCGGAGATCGTGTTCATCTACGGCGCCTGTCATGCGGCCAGCTTTATCCCCGTGGTTTCGGCGCCGGGGCGGATGGTTATCGCCAGTTGTACTGCAAACGAGTTCTCCCATCGGGGAGTAGTCGATCCACAAGACGGCGTGCGCGAGGGTGAAGTCTTCCTTACCGAGTTCTTCCGAAACGCAAAAATGGGGAAACCGCTCAAAGAGTGCTTCGAACTGGCCTCGAACAAAACCCGTGAGTTTACCGCTTCGAGCAGCAACGGAACGGGCCAGAGCGACACGCAAACGCCGGTGTTGGACGACAACGGTGACGGCATCGGTACGAGCGGGACGCTGTCGTTTGTTCCCGGCCAGGATGGCAGCCGAGCCAATGAACTCGTGTTGGGGTATGGCGTGAACGCTGGCCGATCGGTGAGCTGGATTGCTGCCACGCCGACAGTCACGTTGGCATCTGGCGTTCCCGTGGGTGTGATCGAGGCGCTGTGCGATGCGCGGCCTGCTACCGGGCACAGGGCCTGGATTGAGGTCAAGACGCCGGCTTATGCCGGTAGCGCCGTTGCGGACCCGACGTTCCAGGACTCGCAGCGCGTGGTCGATCTGCAATCGACCACTTTCGAGTATGAGCCTGGGATTTCGGACCTGCCCAGCGGATACTTCCGGTGGTCGCAGTTCGGGACCACGTTCGATCAGCCGGGCACATACAAGGTCTTCTACTACATTCAGGATGGCGTGACCCGTGAAGTGAGCACGTACCTGCTGACGACGGTGTATCGCATGGAGGAAGGCAACCAGCCGCCCGCGCCGGTGGAGCTTCTTTACCCGAATGACGGCGCAGAGGTCTATGCAACTACATTTTTCGTGTGGAATGAGACAACCGATCCGGATGGAGATACCGTGACATACCGGCTGGAAATCTCAGCAAATGAGTCCTTCGCGGGAGAAGGTTTGATTGTGAGGGAGGGACTGACCGAGCGTGTAGCGAAGCTCACGGGGGCGGACGGGATTGTGGACGGCCGTACGTACTTCTGGCGGGTCATTCCCGTGGACCAGTTTGGCGCCAGTCCCACGGACAACGCCGTGCGCACGTTTACCGTGAACAACGAGAATCCCGCCGTGCCCGGAGCTATTCTGGGAGTGGTCAAAGATAGTGAAACCGGCGCAGGCATCGCCAATGCAAGCATCACTGTCACACCCGGCTACACGACGATTCCTTGTTCGGCGACAGGAGAGTTCTTCCTATCCAATGTGGAAGCGGGCAGCTACATTGTGCAGGCAAGCGCCGCGGGCTACCAAACAGTGACCTCGGTAGTCACCGTGATTGAGGGAGATTTTGCTGAGTGCGAACCCCGGCTGACCCCCGTTGGCGGAGAGGGCGAAGGTGAAGGTGAAGGTGAAGGTGAAGGTGAAGGTGAAGGAAGCGGGGGTTGCTTCGGAAGTTCTGCGGGCAAGTCCGGTATCCAGGGTGGCGACTTGTCCATGATGACCACCATTGTAGTAGTTTTGCTGTTGTCTGGACGCCGAAGTGTCGGTATGTAGAGGCATCCTGTCCCGTGAGGCGCTGAGAGCGAAAACCATGCACCGACAGGAAGCCTGTCCTTCTCGAGAGTTCGTACTTTCTTGGGGTAAGGGCTTACGAAGGGTGCCGCAGTTCGAGGAATTCGTCTGATGAGCACTTGTTCGAGTAAACCTTTGGGCGAGTGCAACAACGGTCTTAACGCGATCGCCCGTGGGCCAGTTCGGGCCTTTCCATTGACAGCGCCCTTCACCGAACTTACAATCACCGGAATTCCGCGCACGCAGGCTGCGAGCGCGTCTCGTATTGGAGATTCCGGGAAAGGAGAAATCGAGATGGGCGGGTTGCTGTATAGGGAAGACATGGACAAAGTGAGGGCTCGTTTAACTGCATGGTGGAACGGCGAGGACCTCGGAAGACCTATGATCCAACTCACGGCGCCGCGGGATGCGCCGCTCGATCGCGTCGAGGTGATGCCGGAACCGCCAGGGTGGCTGACGCATTACTCAACACGGGATTTCGCATATCGCGTGAACTTGTCGGCGCGGACCTGCGTGAACACGCATTACCTCGCGGAGGCGGTCCCATTCGAGTGCCCCGACCTAGCGCCCAATTGCCTGGCCTTGTACCTGGGTTGCGTTGGCGAGGAAACGGAAGGCACCGTTTGGTGCCGGCCTTGCATGGCGCGGCCCGAGGATGCGCGACTCGTCTTCGATTCGGCCAACTCCTATTGGGATTTCACCCTTCGACTCGGCCGGGAACAGCTTCGCATCGGCAGGAACAAGTTCCTGATCCAGATTCCCGACCTCATTGAGGGGCTGGACACGCTTGCTGCCATGCGCGGTACGTCCGAGTTGCTGCACGACCTCATCGAGCGGCCCGAGTGGGTCCATTCATGCTTGCGTCAGATTACGGATCGCTACTTTCACTACTACGACATCCTCTATGACATGTTCCGCGATGAGGTGGGCGGATCGATCTTTTGGGCATGGGCGCCGGGCAGGATGGTGAAACTCCAGTGCGACTTTTCGGCGATGATTGGCCCTGCGATGTTCGGGGAGTTCATGGGGCCCGTACTGGCCGAGATGTCGGAGCGGACGTCCTATTCCGTATATCACTTGGACGGGCCGGGGGCCGTCTCGCACCTGGACACCTTGTTGTCTCTACCCAAGCTGGACATGATCCAATGGACGCCCGGCGCGGGCGTGCCGCCTCCGGAAAATCCCCGCTGGTGGCCGCTCTACCACCGGATCTTGGATAACGGCAAGAAGGTGTTCATTCTCGATCTGGAATGCAGATCGAGCGAGCCAATCAAGGCAATGCGCCGCGAGTTCGGCCCGGGGCTGAATCGATTCCTCATCCGCAAGTCCGTCGGATCAGTCCCGGAGGCTGACGAACTCCTGCGTGCGATCAGTAGCTGACACCGAGGGTGGGCGCTTCATGTTGTTCGCTTAACCGAACACATGAGATCGCCGGAATGAACTGGAGCGGCATCCTCTATGAATCTTCCTAATTGACATGCACGCAGATATCCGGTATGATGAGAACGTGGCGGCTGTTTGGTAAACGGAACACCGGCAACAGGCCCGTGCCTTCGTGGAGGCGCGGCGGGGGTAATCGCGTATGGACGTAAAGACGCTTGGACGGAACATCGCTCGCCTCAGGAAGGAAATGGGGGCGGGTCTGCGCGAGTTAAGCCGGAAGGCGGACATGTCGGCCGCGTCTCTTTCAGCGATTGAGAAAGGCGAGAGCAGCCCGACCATCGCCACTTTGTACAAGGTTCTGAAGGCGCTCGAGACCGATTTTGCGGAGTTCTTTTCGAGCAACGGCGTGGGCGATGCCTCGCCAGCCTTTTCGGCCGCGGACATGCACGCGATTGAGGACGCCTCGCACAAGTGCATATTCCTTCTCCCGAGACGGGCGGATATCCGGTTTGAGATGTTTCATGAGACCCTTGCTCCTTCGGGTGTAAAGCGGGAATGGGAAGTTTATGATTTTGACGTGGGCGGAACGGTCCTGTCAGGAGGGCCGCTGCGGATTGAGATAGAGGGCGCCGGCGTATTCACGATCAAGAAAGGCGACGCATTCCACATCAAGAGGGGACTTCGGCACTGCGTAACGAACGTAGGTCGTCGGCCTGTTGAGATGATTACGGTCGTTACGCCTCCTGGCTGTTGACCCGCTTCTTTCGGCATGGGTCATTCGGTAGGCGCGCCCAAAACCGAGCTTGAATATGTCCCTTGTGTCCCTTTGGTCCCGTTTGTAGTTTTCATTGAGAAAGGAATTACCCGTGATGGCATTGATGCTCTGTTCGACGTTCGTGATGATGACCCGCTCCGCGATCCCGGAGGCCGGCAGTTTGGAAGGGAAGTATGCGGCTGTCCTGGAGGATGCCGCCCCGGTGCGCTTTCCCGGCATAGTTCCTGAAGGCTCGCCCCCGGACGCAGTTGGCGATGTCGACTGCAACAGCCCTATGCACTGGGACGGCGATACCGTGTACATGTTCTATTCCGTCCAGCATCCGTTTCGTTCATCGGGCTCGGACCTATCTCACCTTAGCCGGCCATCAAAACGGGTAAGCTTCGACAATGAGGCCGGGTGGAAAATGGGCGGCCGATGGATTGAAGCCACCCACAAGGCAAAGGACGGCAAGCTTTATATGTGGTATCACAACGAGCCGTTCGTATTGCCCTCGAAGACCGCGCCGCGGATAGGTTGCATGGTCTCGAACGACAACGGCATGGCGTGGCAGGACCTGGGAATAATCCTTGAAGCGCCCCCCGATTCCAACAATCTCGAATCCGCCAACTATTATTTCGTTGGAGGCAACGGCGATTTCGCGGTGGTTCCCGAGCATAACGGAGAGTACCTCTACTTTTTCATCAGCACTTACAACAAGGACGTAAGCGAACAAGGCGTAGCCGTGGCAAGAATGCCTTACGGCGACCGGGACAAGCCCAACGGGAAGGTCTTCAAGTGGCGTCAGGGCCGTTGGGATGAGCCGGGCTTGGGCGGGCATGTTACACCGATCTTCCCGGCGGCGGTCGATTGGCACCGCGCCGATGTCGACGCGTTTTGGGGCCCATCGGTGCACTTCAACACCTATCTGAATGCGTGGGTGATGCTCCTGAATCGTGCAAAGGACAAGGATTGGGGCCAGGAAGGGATCTATATAAGCTTCAACAAGGAGCTGTCCGAACCAGGCGGCTGGACCAAGCCGGTCAAGATCCTGGATGCAAGTCAACTTGAGAAATCGAAATGGTACCCACAGGTCATTGGTACTGACGCCGCAAAGCACGAAACGGACAAGATAGCCGGCAGAAGAGCGCGACTCTTTGTCTCGGGATTGTCCAAATGGGAGATCGTATTCCTGAAGCCGGGCGAGAAGATCCCCGTACATGAGAGCAGCTCCTCCATGGGGCAAAAACCCAGCGAGCCACAACAATAGTGCCGGTCCGCCGGAAATACGCGCTTGAGGTGAAAACTTTGCCCGGACAGTGCGAAGAAGGTGCGTCCCTGTGTAAGGAATCCGAAGTACGGAGGGGCGTGCTCGGCGGCTCGCAGAGATGCACGAGGGGGACAGACCTCAATCTGAGCGCTCGCCGGAAACTACGGGCGCTGTTTGACGGCGTCGAGCATTGCGGGCCGGTCGTGTGCCTGCACACATGGGGCACTTATCCTTTCAAACTGCTGGGGAAGGAGCGCCTTTGGGAACACAGTACCGGCGCCCCTCTGGCGGACGTCTACGAGGAGTTCTGGCGAGTGTTCCCCTGCGACTGGCTACACGTGTGCAAGGCAATTTCGCCGCCGCAAGGGGAGCAGCGCGACGGCCATCGAATTGCCGGACGGCGCGGCTTCGGCTCGTCACAACTATCCCTCGAAGCCGTCAACGCCTGGGTGCAAACGAACGCGGATGGCCTGACCGTCTCAGTGGAAGAGGCACTCGCCATGGGTCTCTACGAGCACGTCAGGATCCTGGTCGAGCGGATCGGAGAGGGCGTGATGATCACCCCGAATCAAGAGGCGCCAGGGAGCCACATGCCAATGCTCTCCTGGGAGGACGAGATGCTTCTCATCCAGGAGCGCCCGGAAATCGTCGAGCGGTTTGTCCGCCTGGATAGCAGGCGGTTCCTGTCCAGGGTGCATGCCGCGCGCAAGTGCGGAGCGGATTGCTATATCTTCTCGGAGGGATATGGCGGCGCATTCGACTTGACTTCACCTGAACAGTTTGGCCGCGTGTTCCTTCGTGCAAAGCAGGAGTTCTACGGCGCGGTCAGAGACGCCGGGGTGCATGCCATCGTGTACAGCCTTGGCAATGTCCTCCCTTATATGGATTGGATCAACCAAATGGGCATCGACGGGTTGATGATCGAGGAAAGCAAGAAGGGCTTTGTCCTTCACCCGGCCGAGATACGAATGCGGCTCGACCCTCGAGTCGTCCTGTTCGGCAACTTGCCCAGTGGCCTGTTGCTCGAGGGAACGCCTCGGGAGATCGAGGCGGAAGTCCATCGCCAGGCGCGCGCCCGAGAGTACGGCAAATTCGTGTTCATGAATGGAAGTCCCATATGTCCCGGTACGCCGCCGGCCAACATTCACGCATTCCTCGAATGCGTGCGGAACGGGAATGGGTCGTGAGATGTTTGCTTTTCCGTACGTCTATGCTATCGCCGGAAGGCGCCGCCTATGATGTAGCCAACAGAAATGGCTTGACAATTCATGTGTTCTGTGGTTTACTACTCTCTGGCGGTGGTGTTTGGTTTACCTAACGATTTGGAAAAGCGACATCCTGCAATGCACGTTTTTTCAGGAAAGCAGGGCGGCTTGATTGAGTCTTTGAGTGCTTTCTTTGGGTGTGCCGACTGGGGCGTTCTTGGCGCGCCGGTGACGATTGTCCTCACCGGACGTGGCGCCAATGTTTGTCATAGATAGAATGAGAGAGGACCAACGAGAATGAAGACAAGAAGAGGTTTCACACTGATTGAGCTTTTGGTGGTCATCGCGATCATAGGCATTCTGGCTGCTATCTTGTTGCCCGCCTTGGCGCGTGCGCGGGAATCGGCACGGCGCTCGAGCTGCGCCAACAACCTGAAACAGTTCGGGCTCATCTTCAAGATGTATGCCAACGAAGCCAAAGGCGGCAAATTCCCTCCGGGTATGCGCTATGCCTACGGTATGGACGCCGCGGGACAGCAAGAAGCAGCTTACATGGGGTTTGACGCCAGTGGGCTATACCCCGAGTACTGGACGGACCCCGCCATCGCGCGGTGCCCTTCCGATGCCGGGGGCGGCCTGAACGGCTCATGGGAGAAGATCGAATCGGACTATGCCACGCAAATTCAGCGGATCTCGAGCGGCGGCGGACCCGCGGCGGAAAAGAAAGCTTGTCTCTATCAGAAACTCTCGGTGCCGGTTTCGTACGCCTATCAAGCGCATTTGGCCACGACGTGCTCGCAGGTCGCCGCCGCACACATCATACTGCTGAACATGGAACCCAATTCCGTGGCCACGTACGACATGACGGCGGCCGGCCTCGATGAGACCTGCAACGGCATGTGGTGGTCAACAGTTGTCGAAACGAATATGGCCGACCAGGATCTGGATAACAGCAGTCCAACTCCGCCTTACGACGATGATGGCGTTACTCTGATGCCCACAACGCTTATGAGACTCAGGGAGGGGATCGAACGGTTCTTGGTGACCGATATCAACAACCCTGCGGCGTCGGCCAAGGCGCAAACCGAGATCTTCGTAATGTACGATGGATTCGGATCCCAGAATGAGTTGTGGGCCGGGTCTCCGGACAACGGCATCACCCAGTTCAATCATGTGCCGGGAGGATGCAACGTGTTGTACATGGACGGTCACGTCGAGTTTGTGAGGCTCAACGCGAAAGCGCCGGTCATGTCGCAATTCCCCGCCAGTTCCTTTGCGGCAGTCTGGTACCTTCCTATAGTCAGTGAGTTTGCCGGACTCGGGTGATCGAGTTGCCACAGAGCCGTACTCAGACAGTCGACATTTCCAGAGGCATTGGGCGGGACAAGTCCTGACGGAATGAATCGGGATGCGGGGTGCGCCATACCCCGCATCCCCTTATGCGAGAGGGTGTGAACCGCACGAACTAACAATGGGAGGGAGATCAGTCATGAGAACAATCTACGTGAGGGTTTTGTGTGCTCTGGCTCTAATGGCGGCGGGTTTGCCTATAAGCGCTTTCGGCTCGGTCATGTGGGATTTCTCGACCTATGCCGATACGGCGGAGTTACTGTCGAACTGGGGACCAGCTTGGTATAACACAGGCGTAACCATAGGGCTCGTAGGCGGGAAAATGCAGTTCGACTATCCCGATGGCGCGGCGGCCAAGTGTGGGATAGCCAGTCTAACTCAGGGCCCGTGGAGTGCGGCAAACAAATATTTCGTTCTTGAGGCGGAGTTCACCTGGGACCTAGCGGCCTTGGATACAGACTGGCCCGGCGACGACGTGGTCATGACCCTTTGGTTTGAAGTGCCGCCTGGTGACGTCTGGGGCCTTGCGTACCTGCACTTTCCGAAGAGCACCATCAACACGGGATCCACGCGATACGTCTTTGACATGACGGCTGTCGATGTGGATATGAATCTATGGATCGGCAACATTCTCTCGCTGGAGTTCGAACCGTGGCAGCCAGTCGGTGACAACCTCTTCCTGACGGCAGGCAAAACGGGGTATTCCGACACGATTTCCTGGATCGCAATGTCGGACAACCCTGACTGCGTGCCGGGCGATTGTGGAGGCGGAGGCGAGGGAGAGGGTGAAGGCGAAGGTGAAGGTGAGGGCGAAGGCGAAGGTGAGACTGAGAGTGAAACCAGCCTAGTATGGGATTTCCGTACCTACTACACGGGGAATGCGGTTGCCGACGAAGCAGCGTGGGCGGCCGACTGGTCGCAACACGCCGGGCCGGCCTACTCCATTGTTCCCGAAGGACTAAAGTTGAACTGGACGGACGGCGCTGCCGATTTCACGTTTACCTTCGAGAATGCGGTCGAGGCCGACCTGAACGCGGGTGTCAACAAGTATCTCGTCTTTGAAGCGGATTTGACGTGGAATCCCGCGACGGTCGCCGACGAGTGGAACCTTCCGCCCGACACAGACCCGTATTGGTACGTCTCATGGGGTCCATTCGACTGGTCGACATGGGGTACCGGGTACATGTACATTCCCATCAGCACGTTGAACGATGGGTCCACGCGGTACGTTGTCGATCTGAGCGCGTTGCGGTATAGCAGCGGCGACGCGTACGCCGGGACGATAGGCCATCTCTACTTCGCCCTGTGGGGCGAGGACAGCGCGCATCTTGGGTATAGCAACCCCATTGCTTCGACGAGCAAAGACGCCACATATCCGGACGTGATCTCCTGGATGGCCATAACCAGCGATCCGGACTTTGATCTGAATCCTGGTGCGACCGGGGGGCGAATCACATGCAACCCGGGACTCGGCTTTATCGAGGTAGGCGGACGGGTGGAATTGACGGCCCCGAGCGGCGCGGATTACCATTGGAAAAGGGATGGCAACCTGCTCAGTGACGATCCTCCGCGCGTCACCGGGACAAACGAGCGAACGCTTGTTCTGGGTCCAATCGAGGAAACGGATGCCGGCGTGTACACCTGCGTGTACAGCACCGGCGCCAAAGCATACGTCGAATCGCTGCCACTCGATCTCTGGTTACTGCTGCCAGGTAGCCTTCCGGTGACCGGACTGGTTGGTCTGGGTGTGACCGTGGGCGTGTGCATATTTGCCGGTGTCCTAGGCGCGAGGCGCAAGAAGTAGCGATCACGGCTTCCCAGGCCGGGAACTCGTCGTTCTTACCCCGGGGTGTTTGCAGACAAGCATCCCGGGGTCGTACCTAATTGAGCCCAGAACCACGAGTCAGACGGGACCACCCAATCCTCTTAGGGACTTGGCGTTTACTGAAACACCCTTTGTCAACAGGCGATGATCGGCCGTAGACAAGGGGTTGCAACCCCTTGTCCCTGCGATGTCGGTATATCGGAAAATGCCGAGCCCCTTAGCGCGTGCAAGCTCTTGCACCGCCACCGGCTACACTTCTTGACCGCCGCAGACATATGCGACCAACCTTTCAAACCGCGCCGTCATGCTTATTGCAGGAGGAGCATTCGAGTTTCGCCAAGCGCCAAGTCCAGATCCAACTGCTTCACGTCCCGCACAACGTATTGGCCATCGAGGGCATCAACGACGGTGCATGATTGAGGGAAGGTCAGGTGTTTTTGACCCGCACTGGTTGCCGTCAGGCTGAAGAACCGGCCATCGGTCAGCACTACGTCATCGCTGTCATTGTATACGTGGACCCCGGAGGCGGTCAGGATGTTGCGCAGGAGTTTTGCCGGGCAGTGCAGGGCTCCGATGTACACTCGCAGGCCGTCCGGCGTCTGTTTTGCGGCCACGGCGGCGCCGCCGGATGAATAGCGCCCGATGACCTCTGCCCCGGGCTCGTCCACCACCCACAGGGGATCGAGAGTCGTTTCGTTCCTGAAAGGCTCGTGCAGCCCCGCCGCCAGTCCGTGCGACGCTTTCTCAGGTGTCACCTTGCCGCACTCCGGGGTACCCCGTCGCAGTTGCAGGCCGACCATTTGGACCATGTTTGAGTCACGGGCCGTATCGCCGAGAAAGCCCCCGCCGTAGAACCACGCCGCGGTCTTTCCGCGGGTGGCCTGCAACACAGCTTCGCGCTGCCGGGCATCCAGCCGGTAACAGTTGGCGAAGTAGTATACCTTCGCTGGCGGAACCTTGCCTGCCACGAGGTCGCTCAGCAGGTAGATGCCGAAAGGCGCGCCCATACGGAAGTATTGGCTGCGCATTTCATAAACCAGCGGGCAGCTCAACTGGATTGTGCAGGCCGCGTAGTTCGGGCTGTCCTCGTCCACGATGAGTGCGACATCCGGCGCCCAGCACGCCGGTTCAGTCAGATGTTCCTGGTAGAAACGTTGGAGCCGGCCGATATTGTCCCAAAGGTCTTTTCCGTTGAGCCAGCCGATGCCGCCCAAATCCATGTACCAGGCCGCCAAGCGTCGCGGCCAGAGTTGGGCGAAGTTGCGCTGGTGCACCCAGAACGTTCCTTGAGGAGTGTCCACGCGGCCGAAGCCTGACGTGGGCGGGGTCAGGTAGGTGCGGGTGTCATCTTCATTCAGCCACAGCTTCCCGTGGGCACGGACACTGTCCACCGCGCTCATAAAACAGCCCGCGCCGCCCAACTCGCGATCAAGGTACGAGATTGGCGAGCAGAGGATGTCCACGTCCGGACATTGCAGCATGCGCGTCATCGCGAGGTGTCCGCTGTTTTGCGGCCCCATGGGGATTCCGTGCATGTCGAACAGATATCCGTAGAAAAAGCAGGTCAGTTTCTTGCCGTGGGTCTCTTCCTTGATGACCCGCGCCATCATCTCCAGAGGTTCTTCCATGGCGACCTGCTTGTAGCGGAAGTAGTCGATAACCTGGCGCTCGGCGACCGGGTCGCGGAAGAGCCCGAGCGTGGTTCGTCGTTGCTGGTCGGCGGACGGGACCTGAAGGGATTCAAACCTGATATCCGGGCTGTTCCAGGCTTGGCGCAGCGCCTCGACCGTGCCATACTGCGCCTGGAGCCACTTGCGGAACCCTGTGTTCATGGCCGGCGAGAAATCGGAAAGCCGCGCTTCCCATGACCGCTCGTAAAACCATTCTCCGGTATGCTGGCCGCACGGGTGGTAGCCCAGCATGTGGCCGCCGTACTTCGATTCACAGTGCCGGACGAGTGCCCGCAGATGGGTTTGCATCTCCGCCCGCCAGGCTTCGGAAGCCACGGACATGGAGACGGTCTGGCCGTCGTCGAAGAGCATGCGGTCGTCGGGATGCTGCGCCAGCCACCAGTCCGGAGGGGCCATGCCAAAACGGGGCAGGAGCAGCGCCTGCGGGTCCTGCCCGATCGTGGTTTCAATGCAACGGTCAACCTCGCCAAATTCGGGGTGCTTGCCCGGTTCCGGCCAGGGCATTCCTATACTGAAGCTGTAGATGTGAACCCCGGCATTGCGCGCGAGGCGCACTTGTTGGACGTACGGCGACCCGGAGGCGGCCTCAGCCGGATAGATCGTCCACGGGTCGTTGATGTGCAGCATCATGAAGTCCACCATGCGAAGTTTGTCCGCCTTCATCCAGAGCGAATAGGTATACTTCTGCATGGCCTTGACGGAATAGCCGGTCTGATACCAGTGCAAATGCATATGGTCCGTGCCCGCGGACGTGATGTCCACACGCAAGCTCTGACGGCCGCTGACCTTTGTGGTGGGATCCAGGGTCCAGGTTGCTTCGGCTTGAGCGGTCTTGAAGAAGTGCCACTCGCGTTCGACTTCCTCGCGCGTCCCTTCGAAGTCGCCACCGCGAGCCCAGTTCTCTCCGGGGCTGGTCACTTTTTCGCCGGAATACACCTGGATGTTATCCACCCACACCGTTCCAGGCCCCTCGCCGCCCATGCGGAAGTGGATGCCGCTGGCGCCGTCCGTATCCTCGAGGGCAACCACTGTGATGCTGAATTCCTGCCACTCCGTGGTCAGATTCACGGCAGTCGGCCCCCCTATCCCGGATTCCCAGCCGAAAAAGGTCAACGGGCTGATAGGTTTGCCATCCACGTGGATCATCGGGGATCCGCAGTAAGGCTTGACCTCTGCGTCCAGGGCAAAGGCTCGGGGGCGGATGAACAGGCTTCCCATTGAACACAGGGCGAGCGATATCGCAAAGCCCGGTACGCCCAATAAGAGGCGCCGCTCTCGTTTCATGAACCGTGTGCTCCTCCAAGTTAACGTCAAGCCGGGGTACACTTGCAGTTTTCACAAACAGTTCACGCATTGTGCTTGTAGTGGCGCAGCGCTTGCAAGGATCGGCTGCCAGCGGCCAGTTTCACGCGACAGTCCCGAATGGCACTAAGTCAAGGTGCGATCAATCAGGATGTTGCCTATTAGCCCGCTTCAGCGGGCTTCTCTTTGCACCCTCCTCCAGGAGGGGTGAAAGCGATGATCCATGTGCACGAGGGCGCTTCAGCGTCGCTTCTCGAAACGCTTCAGCAGATGCCTTAGGCTAAAGCAGGTCGGGAAGCCACGCTGAAGCGCGCTGAAACCTGAGAGCAGTTCCAGTTCCACCCCGGTTGAAACCGGGTGCAAAGAGGAGCCTGCTGAAGCCAGGCTAATGAAAGCCCAGCGAGCTCAAACCTTATCTTAGTGCCATTCGCGACAGTCCCCACCTCATCAGCCGCTGTCGAGAGGAGCTTCAGGAGGGGCCTCATCCCTTGACGTATACTGGCTCATCAACGGTCCTACCACGTCGTCTCGTTGGCACTTCACCTGTGCAGTCCACGCCACAGTCGTGCCGACCGCTAATAGCCTCCATATATTAGCCCACGACGTTGCACTGTTGGCGATTGGGGATTGACGATTGGGGATTGGGGATTGGGGATTGGGGATTGGCGATTGGGGTCTCGGGCTCGGGTGGTTGATGGGATGGCATCCTGCGAAACGAGGGGTACCTGACGCGCAGAACCCTGCGCTTGGCGGATTGTGGATTCAGGCGCTGGTCCATTGGGCGGCGGATGAGGTGCGATTCTGCGAGACGAGGGGTATTTGATTTGCTAATCTCTTTGATTTACACATAATGCGTGGATCGTGGCGGGTAAGGCGGCGGGGACTGATTGGTCGAGTGTGTTACTGCCTTCGGGACTCGCCCATTGGTCGCGAACGGCCGAGTGGCTCGCGAATGGCTCGCCGGAGGGATTGAATATGGTGTTACTCGGCGGTTCTGGACGTATTCCGTAGTCCGCGGAATTCCCTGGGTCACATCAAGCTCTATACGTACAGGAATGCCCTTGCACGGTAGTTAAGAAAAACTGCAAGAAGCCAATAGGCTGTTACTCGGCCCAAAGTCAAATAAACGAGAGTTAGGTGTGGCGTCCCAAGAATTCCCCAGAATTCCAAGTTGAGTCCTTGCTCACGCGAGAGGCGCGTGGAATATGTCGCCGTCTTCCATGGTTATCTTGAATCGCAGCGTTCCAAGATGGGCGTCTTGTCTGCAAACCCGCAGGGCGTTGGTATAAGGTCAGGAGTCATGATGTCTGCGTTACAAGGCGGTGGTCGAACGTGGGAGGAATTTTCCGGATGAAGAGTATCGGGAAGTTAAGATTTGCACGCGGCACGCGGACCGTTTCCGGTCTTCTGGTTTCTTCTCTCCTTGTGGCGTTCCTGGCCGGTTGTCCCTCGCAAAGCACGTTGACGGTCGCCGTGGTCGGAAATGGGACGGTCGATCCGCCGGTGGGGGCGCATCAATACCCGAATGGGACAACCGTTACGCTGCAAGCGGCGGCTGACCCGACGTATACTTTCGACCACTGGGAAGGGGCCGTCACGGGATCCGACGATCCTGTCGATTTCCAAGTGACCGGCGACGCGACGGTGACGGCGGTCTTCGTCGTGACGCCTTGGGAATCCGATACATCCACGTTTGACGTCCACCTGTCGCCGGACGTCGTCGAATTGGACCAGAATCACCAGAATATCGTCGTGCAGTCCGACACGGACAATCACGTCTACACGCTTGATGCGGCGGGTGTCCAGAGCGCCGGACTGGATATCTCGGTGGGGAAAATCCTGGTTATCGACGGCGTGGATGTGCGCCGCATTAGTGTCGTCCAGACCGTCGGCGGTACGTTGGTCGCGCAAACAGATTTCGTGGGGCTGAACGAGGTGATTCCGAACGGCACGGTGTCGTGGGATCGCGGCATCGAGTTCACGCCCAGCGTCGTCAAGTCGATCGAAATCTCAGGCGAAGCCGTCGTTTATCCGAAGGCGGGAACGCCCATCGACATCAAATTGAAGGTTGGGGACTATGATTACGAAATCAAAGCCACCCTCGACACGACGACGACGACGTTCGAAATCACAGGGACGAAGGCATTGGGCGCGGCAACGACCGCCAAGGTCGTGGCCAGCGGATTTCTCGAACGTTTCCGCAGCAAGGACACCATCCAATTCCAAAACGGCCAATGCACGGAATTCGGCCATGAACTAACCAACATGAAGGGAGAAGCGACCCTCGAGCTGATCGTTGCGGCGTCGGGTCAGGATGTCGTCGACCTCAAGTTCCCCGTTACCATCATGAAGATTCCATTTGTCGTGGGTTTCATCCCCATGGTGCTGAACGTCAAGATCCAGTTCGTGATCAAAGCGGACGTGCCCGCCGACGGTTCCGCGCACGTCAAGGCGAAGTTCACCTACGACAGCGACCTCGGCTTCACCTACAACGGCACCGCCGTTTCCGCGGGCGGACGCCTCGGCTCGATTCTCTTCGGCCAGGATACGAATCAGACCGGCGCGTCGGGCGCCATCGGGGCCAATTTCGGGATAGGGTTCCCCCGCGTCGAGTTGAGCATCCTTCAGAACTCCGTCGTGCCGTGGGCGCAGACCGCGTTTCTGATCGGCGGGAGCTACACGTTTACGCCGCCGTGTCAAACCGCCGACGCCCAATTCCTCGGCGCCGCCGGTTACAACCTGGGGCTGTTCGGCATCGTCAACGTCGCGTCGGGCACCGTGCAATTCTTCAACGAGAAGAAGCCCCTTTTGCGCTCGGGCCAATGTCCGGCCTCGGCCAAGAGCGAGGGCATTCTCGAGTCTGAGCAAGCCTTGATCTGGGAACCGCCGGGAAATCAGGGAGATCAGACTACGAATTAGTCCGGGTGAAAAGAGCGGAGCAGAGGGACGGCCAACTATTCCCGCGCTTCTCCGCGTGATACTCGTCCGGGGCGATTGGGGATTGGGGATTGGCGATTGGGGTCTCGGGTCTCGGGTGGTTGACGGGATGGCATTTTGCGAAACGAGGGGTACCTGACGCGCAGAACACTGCGCTTGGCGGATTGTGGGTTCCGGCGCTGGTCCATTGGGCGGCGGATGAGGTGCGATCCTATTAAACGGGGGTGTTTTATTGACAGATTTCGATAAACAAGCTTAAATTTGCGGCACACATCGAGAATTGAGTGGCGCGCCCCCTAATTCCGCCATGGCGATTCTCCTCGCGTTTTGTCGTTCGGTTGACTCCCCAAGAGGCAAGCTTAAGTCGCATGGAAGCATTGTGCTTCACTAGTTGATATGGATGGATCTCCCAGCCAAGTAACCTTTGGGCAAGTTCAACAATGCTCGGCGGGACTTTTTTCTTGCCGCATATCCGGCACATTGTGTACGGGAATGCTATTGCCAAATTCAGGCGGTTGCCGTATAGTGGAGGCGGGTGGGCGTTCAGCCATAATTCTTCGGGAGGCGCTGTCATGACGAAGATGAAGGCGGTTGGGCTTGGGGGAATGCTTCTGCTGCTGATGGCAGGTCTGGAAAGTTGTAACAAGACGGGGTCGCTGCAGGTGAATCTCTCTCCACCCGCAGCGGTTAACGCCGGAGCACAATGGCGCATGGACGGGGGCGCGTGGCAAGACAGTGGGACAACCGTTTCCGATCTGTCCGAGGGAATGCACCCCGTAGCATTCAAGGATGTAGTGGGTTGGGCTTCGCCCGCGCTGCAAAACGCGCAGATTACGGCTAATGAGACGCGGGTTCTCACTGCCGACTATGTTCCGAGTGGCGAAGGCGAAGGCGAAGGCGAAGGCGAAGGTGAAGGGGAGGGCGAGGGCGAGGGCGAAGGGGAAAAGGAAGGGGGCTGGGTGCGGGTGCCGCACGCCGCCCCCTGGGCAGAGCGTTACGGTCATGCGTGCGTCGTTTACAACGGTGAGATATGGCTCTTGGGAGGGATGACCGCCGGGAATCCGAGCAATGAGGTCTGGCACTCGCCGGACGGCGTAACCTGGACGCAAGTGACCAGCCCAATACCCTGGAACGCGCGGCAGAACCAAGTTTGCACTGTGTTCAACAATCAGATCTGGATTGCAGGTGGGTATGCGTGGATCGGAGGCCAAGCACAGACTTGGCAGGATGTCTGGTTTTCCTCCGACGGGGCGGAGTGGACGCAAGCCGGCAGGGACATGCCGTGGGTGTTGCCGAACGCCTTCTTGGTCTACGACGGGAAAATGTGGTTGCTGCAGGGCGGGTACTATGGTGGAAACGTGTGGTCTTCGACGAATGGTGCGACATGGACGCCCAGTGCCGCGGCCCCGCCCTGGAGCAAGTGCATGGCTGCGGTCGTGTGGCAGGGGAAGATGTGGGTCCTGGGTTCCACGGATGACAGCCGCTCGGTCTGGTCGTCGGAGAACGGAGAGGACTGGACCGAGGTGACAAGCACGGCCGCGTGGCCGAATCGCTCAGAGCCGGAATTGGTGGTCTACCACGACCGGCTGGTCCTGTTGGGCGGTGAGAGCGGGTACTACCTGAACGACGTGTGGTACTCCGCCGACGGTGAGCAGTGGGCGGAACTGACCGCAACGCCGGTGTGGCCGGAACGCTGGCTCCATGCGGCGGTCACGTTCAACGGTTCCATCTGGGTATTGGGCGGGTACAATTACGAGCAACCTGTAGAGACCATCTACGGCGACGTTTGGCGTTACAGTGGCCCGCTGGGGTGCGAACCGGATGAAAACGGGGTCAACGAGCCGCCTGAGGTCGAGCTTTCCCTGGACCCTGCCGAGGGTCCAGCGCCGCACCGGGTCTTACTCGAAGCGCACGCCACGGACTCCGACTGCGACGTGCTGACATACACGTGGGACTTCGGCGACGGCACCGGGGATGCGGGGCAATCCTCCCTGCTGCATACCTACGACCACGACGGCAGCTTTGCAGCCAAGGTGACCGTGAGCGATGGAACCACGGAGGTCTCGGCGGAGACCACGGTCCATGTTGGCCCGATGCCGCAACAGTCCGCGATGATCGGCCCCGAGGGCGGCAGCGTCAAACTCGGGAACTGCCGCGTGATCATCGAGCCCGGGTTCAATCCGTTGACGGCCCCGTTCAAGATCACGGAACTGCCAAGTATGGCGGAGGCGGCCGCGGCTCATCTGGACCCGAAACGCTTCATTCCGTTCGACCCCGCATACGCGCTTGAGACGCCCGTAAAAACAGGCATCCCCTTCACGGTCGAACTGAGTTACGATGCCCTTCCACCTGGAGCGAAAGCGGCGAACCTTGGCGTGGTGTGGCGCAAAGTGGGTTACCCTGTAACACCCTCGAATCTTACGGAGCCTCCCGGCCGCCCGCCCGTCGTGACCTATTGTGTGGTCAACGGAAGGACCTCCGGAAAGTCGCAGACCGTCCAAGTCGACGCGTTTGGCCGCGGGACGTTCCAACTGGTGGCCATGTCGGAACCGTTGGATGTGACCGAAACGGTAGTCGAAGTGGGAGACAAGGCTGGCTCGTCGTTCACGGTGCTTGCCTATGTCAACGTCGATCCGGAGGACCCGGACGCGTTCCGCACGGCCGCCATCGCGGGATGCACGCAGGCCGCCGTGACGCTCGTTGGAGCTCGAGGATTTCCCCTGCCGTCGGACACGATCACGATCATCATTGGAAACATGCCAAAGCCGAGTTACCTTGGGTGTGTCTACTTGAATGATCACGAAACGATCTATCTGAATTCCAGCATGATGGACATGGACCAGGTAAAGAAGGTCGTGTCGCACGAATTCTTCCACTGTATCCAGGGAGTCGCTAACAACTACGCCTCTGCAGAGTACTTCTTGAAGGAAAACGCGTGGTTCGGTGAGGGTACCGCCGACTGGGCCTGCGACGAGGTCTTTGACGGCATCGAGGATAATTATCACGCGCCCTACTGGAACCGGTACATGCAACCCTTGAATCAGGAGGTCATCGACGGCGTAACCGAGTACCAAGCGTGCGGGTTTTGGAAATGGGTGGAAACCCGGCGCAGCGGCACGGTCCGCTCCGTGCTTCAACTTCAGGACGCGGCGACGCACACGACCGTCCCCGGGTTCCCCATGTGGCGTATAGAAAGCTCGACCTTGCGGAAATATCTGGATTCGTTTCTGGAGGCGTATTCCGACGTCGACTTCACTCAGTTCATCCAGGACATCCACTACTGGAAAGATTTCGAGATGGACGAGACGGGTAACCTCGAGATGTGGAATGAAAGCCGCCTCGGGGCGCCAAAGACGGTATTCGTCAAGACTTCCCGACGAATCGAAATGAAGTCGGGCGACCCCGGCGACAGCCCGGAGAGTAAGTACCTCGCGTCGTTCGAGCTTACCCAATATCTGTCCAGCGATATCTGGTACTTCGAGAACATCGACCTCAATGGCGTTCTGCACATCAAGTTCCCGCAGACGTTCTTCGGAGAGACATTTGATGTGGCGCTAATTGTGATCAAGAACGGCCAGGAGATACTCACGGAAACCGTCCGCGACCTCTCCCAGCCGCATCCGGATTTCACCGCGCCGTTCGCGCAAGGCTCGCGCCTCTACATGTTTGTGACCGACCCGCGATGGCAGGTCGATTGGAGTGACACCCTGAACTCCGACATCATCGAGATTTGGGTGGAGGACCCGTGCGCGAAGCTGCCCGGGACTATCACGGACGTGAGCACAGTTGAGGATCTCGTCACGGCCGCGCAGACCCTGCCGCCAGGCAACACGATCCGCTTGGCGAAGGGCGAGTACACGCTTACGCCCGTCACGTGGCCGGGGCTTCCGCCCGAACACATGGACGTGTTCCTCTATCTGAGGGGTCTGACTTTAGTGGGCGCCGGGCCGGGTGAAACCACGCTAATCTACGACGGCTACAGCCGGATCTGGTGTCACGGCGGCAAATGCGCCATCCGCAATCTCTCCATCAACGCGTCCACCTTGGTTTCAAAATGGGCCATATATGCCCAGGCAGTCGAATCCTTCACGGCCTGCAACGTGAGCATATACATCGGCAACATCTATCTTGCCGAAGGCATTGGCGTGACAACGTTCGGAGGAGGCGACGCCGTGGTGAACATCAACAATTGTGAGATCGTGGCGGAGCCGGGGTGGCCGAACACAGGCGTGGATCTTACTGCTCCCGAGTCCGGCACCACTCTCACCGTATACATTAGCAACACCATCATTAGCGGTTTCTGGGCTGGCGTTGAGTACACGAACGGGTTCGAAGGGATTGGAACTACAACGGTTTCCGCCGACTGTAACGGCATCTATGGAGGGGACGTGGGAAGGGTAATCGAGCACACCCCGTCAGGGCCCGCCGCCGAGCACTGCGAATGAGTTTTCGTGGATCCGAGTGTGCCTATCGGGACTGCCTATCGGGACACTGGATCTCGCTGGAAAGTCATGGATGGTTGGGGACGTGTTCCAGACAGTTCATGAAATTCGCAAGGATTCGCCAAAACGGGAGATTCTCCAATGAGGAGCGTGTGGTTGATGGGACTACTGACACTGGCGCCTACAACGCGCCGGTTCGTGGCGGACGATATCGCGGCGGAGCGGCTAATCGGCACTGCGAAGCCCACGCGTTCGGGGTGGTTCACGGCACCGTAGGTGATTGGGGGAAGACGGCAGGCAGAATATTCCCATTCTCGACATTTTGTGCAGCGGCGGGTCAGGCATCTTGAAGAACACCGGGATCAGCCGCGACCCTCCCTCTGACTCGAACGAGACCCTTTAAGTTATTATCAAAAAAGGAGGTATAAGCCCGAATGTGAGGCCGCGGACGGGTTGGCAGGGCGCCCCTTAGAGGCACAGGATGGTGGCATGACGATTGCTCACTTCGATTGGTGGAGGTACTGACATTTCGCTGGTCAGCAGCATTGGGTTCGGAGACGGGGTGTGGCAATCTGCCGAGTAATACTCTTGGTTCTCGTCTTGCTTCTGGCAATTGCTGCCGTGCCAGGGTGTGGACCCCCGAAGCAGTACAGCCTCTCGATTGGCGTCTACCCCGAGGGGGCCGGTGACACCGATCCGGCACCCGGGACAGTGGCGTACGATGAGGGCACGGAAGTAGCTGTGACGGCTGCACCGGCCGCCGAATTCGAATTCGATCGGTGGACCCTCGACGGTGATGACTTCGGAACGACTCCGACGGTCACCGTCACGGTGGGATCGGATCAAACCCTGACCGCGCTGTTCCGTGCCGCTGTTCCGGACTATACGTTGAGCGTACTGGTGGCGCCGCCGGGTGCAGGGGAAACGAGCCCGCCAGTGGGTACGTATTCGTACCGTGCCGGCACGGAGATCTTTCTGGGGGCTACGCCTGCGCCCGGTTACCGGTTTGTCGAATGGGCCCTCAATGGGGTTGGCGTCGACAAACAGGCCACCATGTCCGTGATTATGGATCGGAATGTGGCCTTGGTGGCGGTCTTTGAGGCTGTAACCACTGAGCATGCGCTGACCCTGTCTGTGCTGCCGGAGGACGCAGGTGAGACGGTTCCCCCACAGGGCACGTACACCTATGACGCGGGCACGCGTGTGCCGCTGGGTGCGGTGGCGGCGGAAGGATTCCAGTTCGTACGCTGGACAGTCAACGGTTCCGAGTACGGTGCGGACCCTACGACCGAGATCGTCATCAATGCGGACACCGTAGTAACGGCCGTGTTCCAACCGCGCGCTATCTCGGAGCAGTTCACCTTGACCATTGACATGTCGCCGACAGGGGCCGGGCAGACAGTACCGGACGTCGGGGAACACACTTACCAAGCGGGGAGTATCGTGGCCCTGTCCGCTGCACCGAATCTGGGGAAGCGGTTTGTGAGGTGGACGCGTGACGGCGCGGAGTATAGCGTTGATGCAGAGACGTCCGTGACCATGGATTCGGACATACACCTAACGGCCGTTTTCGAGTCCGAGGTCCCGAGTTTTACTTTGACCATCGACGTTGCGCCGGCCTTGGGGGGCGCCACCTCTCCGTCCGCAGGTTTGCACACGTACTCCGCAGGGACTGAGGTGCCGCTCAGCGCTACGCCGGCCACGGGCTTTGCGTTCACCAAGTGGATGCGCGACGGTGAGGAGTTCAGCTTCGACCGTGTCATTTCGGTAACGGTCGACTCGGACGCGCATTTCACGGCCATCTTTGAGAGTCGCTCTGCCTATGCGCTCGACGTGGCGGTCTTCCCGCGCAACGCCGGCACGACGGAACCGCCCGTGGGCCGGCACACGTACGACGCGGGTTCGGTGGTTCCCATCGCCGCCACCCCCGCGCACGGGCACAAGTTCGTAAAATGGACGTTGGCCGGGCTGGACTTCAGCGCGAATGCCTCGACGACGTTGACCATGGACGCGGATCTCAGTGTGGTGGCGGAGTTCGCCCTAGACCCTGAAGCAGGGCCGATTCCAGTCGAGTTTCCCGATGCGAACCTGGAAGCGGCGGTGCGAAAAGCGTTGAACGTGGTTAGCGGGGAGATTTACACGACAGACTTAGAAGGACTGGAGGACCTCTACGCCAATTATTCGTCTATACGCGACCTCACGGGTTTGGAGTACTGTCCGAATCTCCAGAGGCTCTACTTGGCGGGGAACGCCATAGCAGACTTGACGCCGATCAAGAATCTGGTTCGATTGACCGCGTTGAATGTGGCGCACAACGAGATTTCCGACGCCGCCCCGCTGAAGAGTCTGGTGAATCTCACGTGGCTGAACCTTTCACACAACAAAATCGCGGCTCTCGAAATGCTGTCCGGACTGGCGGCATTGGAGACGCTGTTCCTTTCTGCAAATCAGATCGAAGCGGTAGATGCGCTGAGCGGACTGACGCATTTGGGAAAACTATATCTTTCGGAGAACACGATTCAGGACGTTTCGGCGCTCCAATCGCTGCCGGAGTTGTCGAGGCTCTACCTGGACTGCACGGCTGTCCGAGAGATTGATGCGCTCGTGGCGAATATGGGAATCGGCGAAGGCGATTACGTGGACCTGAGGGGAGATCCCCTTAGCCAGAACGCCTTGTGCGCGTCCATACCCACGCTGGAGGCGCGGGGGGCCGACGTGGCCTATGACGGAGGATGTGGGGTCGAGTATGGGTGGCGCCACTACCCGGAAACAAGTCACTACTATGCCGAGACGTCGCCCGGCACGTGGGCCGAGGCCGAGGCCGAGGCTGTGGCATTGGGCGGACATCTGGTTGCGGTTGGCGACGGTGCTGAGAATGGATGGTTGGTTGAGACCTTTGTGGGCAATGACCGGCACTGGATAGGTCTTTCCGCACTTGGCCAAGAGGGCTCCTGGAACTGGAGCAACGGCGAAGCGGCCGCCTTCACGAACTGGGCGCCGGGCGAACCCGATGGTTCCGACCCCTTGAAAAACGTAGTCGTGCTGAACCGAGGCTCGGGTGGGCAATGGGAAACCGAGTCAGCTAGTGGCGTTCTCGTTGGCATTGTCGAGCGGGATGGCCATCAGGATGGACCCTCGGCGGCTTTTTCCGCCAACGTGTCGTCGGGAGTCGCCCCGCTGATCGTCCACTTCGAGGACCAGTCCGTTTCGGGAGGGGGACCGATCGCGAACTGGGTCTGGGATTTTGGCGATCCGGAAAGCGGCGCCGGCAACGTCAGGACCGAACAGAATGTGTCCCACGTGTTCAATGCGCCCGGGGTGTACACGGTGATGCTCACGGTGACCTCAGACTATGGTGTGGATACTGCGCAACGCGAGATTGTCGTGGCTCCGGGAAATGGGACCGTGTTGAACGATAGAGTAGTGTTCCTCGATGACCATCCAAGCCTATTGGTCGACACGGTGTTTGGGGATTCCCTCCGCTTGACCTACAGCGGGAACGGGGCCGTAGGCATACGCGTTGGAGACATTCTTGTGGGCACGCACGGGGGGGGCTACCTCCGCCGAGTGCTGTCGGTAGCGCAGAATGGACAACTGGTCGTGCTGGCCACGGAACCGGCGTCGCTGGTCGAGATTCTGGAAGAGGCTAACATCACACTTGCCGTCCGGACCGGCGGCGATGACGCTGAAGGGGCGCTGAAGGATGAGACCACTTCCGTGAGCCTTGACGGGGTGACAATGGGATCCTCGAATGAATTCCTTGTCACGTTCTCGGGCGTCATTGATTTTGCGCCGACGCTCGATCTCGAAATCCGGATAAGCCACAACAGTCTCGAGTATTTCCGGATGGTGGCTACAGGCGGATTCTCACTGGATGTCGGCATGTCCGTGTCGAGCGCAGGTCCTGTGGCCGTGTCCGAGGAAACGGTCTTTTCAACGACGCAAAAAGCGTTCGAGACTATGGCCGGGCCCGTGCCGATCGTGGGGACCGTGGACTTGTCCTTTGTGGCCCAGGCCACAGGCGCCATCGAGGGCGCGGCAGCCGTGAGCACCGGTTTTGACTGCGCCAATCAGGTAGCACTGGGCGCTGAGTATGAATCCGAAGAGTGGCAAGCGATAAAGGAAGTCGCCTTCTCGTTCAACGGCCACCCTACCATGTGGGAGCCGGACACGGACCTTGGCCTCGCCGTGTCGATAACGCCACGGATAGAAGTCGCCTTCTATGAGTTTGAGGGACCGCGTCTGACATTGACCACGTTCGCAGACTTGCAGGAACATCTCGAGGCGACCAATGTCCAGCAAGAGATCACGGCGAGTTCCAAAACGTGTATTGATATAGAGCTCGGGGCCATCGACGACCTCGTCGCCGGGCCATCCTGGGATGCCGAGGGCACGCGGCAGACGATCTACACGTGGTCGGGCGAGATCGCCGAGCCGGACCTGTTTGTGGGAACCCGCTCGGTCACGTTGAGTCCCAGTGCTCCGTCCATATCGCTCAGCATAATCAACGCCGGGACAGGCACGCTAAGCTGGACCGCTTTCTCGAACGATCCCAGGGTGAGCGTAAGCCCGGCCAGTTTCACCGGCAATTCGGCCGAGGTCAGCATCGGCGCGACGGATTTCAGCGAGTCCTATCCAGCCTTGGTGACGTTCACGAATGCTGATGACCCCGAGGATCACGAGGTCGTGAACGTCGCCGTGACGGGAAGCGCCTCGCCGGGCGACCCAACGCCGGGGGAGTTTGTCGACGTCGCGGCCGGGTGGTTTGAAATGGGCCGGCGCGAGGACGAAGCCAGCTCGAATTACGAATTGCCCAGGCACGACGTGTATCTTGGCTTCTACAGTATTGGGAAGTACGAGGTGACGAACGCGGAGTTTGCCGGGGTCCTGAACTGGGCCCTCGCCCGTGGATATCTCGCGAACTCGGCGGGCAACGCATACACCGGGCAGGACGTCTTCGCGTTCGGCCAACTGCTGCTGCACGTCATGGCGCAGGAGTGCCTGATCCGTTATGCGAGTGGCGAGTTCATCGTTGAAACCCGGGACGGAATTCCTATGGCGAACCATCCCGTGGTGGAGGTGAGTTGGTATGGGGCAGTGGCCTACTGCAACTGGTTGAGCGAGACGAACGGATTGACGCCCTGCTACAACCTCTCGAACTGGGAGCGCATCTCGCCGTTGCCCGACGGCTTCCGGCTGCCGACCGAAGCCGAATGGGAACGTGCCGCCGCGTGGGATGCCAAACACTGGATCTACGGTTTCCAGAGCGACACGCTCGATACATCGCGATGCAACTATGCTCAGTCCAACCCGCTGGGCCTGACTGCGGAGCCGTTCACCACGGAAGTGGGCTATTTCAACGGCTCCAACCCGAGCAGGGTCGACAGCCCGAGTCCCGTGGGCTGCTACGACATGAGCGGGAACGTCTGGGAGTGGTGCCACGACTGGTACGCAAACTACTCCAAGGAAGCGCAGATAAACCCGACCGGGCCTGATGCAGGTTCAGGCCGAATCGTCCGTGGGGGGAGCTGGTACCACCCCGCTGACAACGCGCGTACCGCAAACCGGCCGCCCTATTCCCCGTCCACGACGAACAGCGTCATAGGGTTCCGGGTAGTCAAGTCTCCCCCAGGTTGATGAGTCGTGCGCCGGGCGCAGGATAGATGTCTCGCGCCATTCCTGCTGTCCCTGCGCGTGGTCCTGTCGCGCTGGAATACGTCCGGCGGTCAAGATATGCTTGCGGCCTGGCGCAACCCGTGTATCAGGCGGGTGTTCACTTGCGGGAGGGGTAAAGCATGCTAACCGTGGCCTGTGCGTTACTCGGCATCGCACTGACGGCTTCCAGGGCGGCGGAAGACCGATGGGAGATCTCGAGCGACGATACGCGAGTGACCATACACGCAAAAGATGAACAGCTTCTCATTGAGCAACTCGAAAGTCTGCCTCCCGCGGTCCCGTCGGCGAGCCGCGCAGGCAAGATATTCGATTGGTCCGCGGGCGGATTCTCTTTTCCTCTCCTGACAATGGTGTGGGTGAATGAAACGGAGTTCAGGATGCAATGGCGTTTCGCCGGAGGTCATCATGACGCGGATGCCGGCGTTCTCGCGCTTAGCTTCGAGAACCTCGATCCGAAACTCACTTTGAAGTCTATATGGCGAGGACGCCCCGGACGGGGACCCATCGAACACTGGCTCGAGATCCGGAACGACTCCGCCGCGACCGTCACCTTGCCGCAACAGGAGAGTTTGTGCCTTTCGGTTCTGCCTCGCAACAAGAAGACAAGCGTGTGGTGGATCAAACGTGGGGGCAGCAATGCAACCACCCAAGGCGGCATCTCCAAGGAGGCATTGCGCAAGGACCTCGCCCTCGACCTTGTGAGCAACTGCGAGGATGGCGCCAGTCCCGTGCCGTGGCTGGCCGTACAGGCCGGCGAAAAATACGGCCTCTATCTGGGATGGGAGTTTTCAGGATTGGGCCGGATTCATGCCCAGTCGCAAGGGACATCCCTCATCCTGCGCGCGGGCCTGCTCCCGGGATTCAAGACGGATATCGCGCCGGGAGAAACCTTCTGGGTCCCTCCCGCGTTCGTCGGATGCTACCAGGGCGATCTCGACGAAGGCGCCTGCGCGCTCCACCGTTGGATCATCGAGAAGCTTCGCCCATCAACACCGCAGGACACACCGGACCCCACGCTCGCCTACAACCTTTATCTCGATGCCGGCGGCAATCGGGCCCGCGAGGCGGACGTGCTTCGCAGCGCCCAATTTTGCCGCGACATCGGTTTCGAGACGTTCATGCCCGACGCCATGTGGTTCCCGGCGACCGGTGACTGGCGTTGGGACCCGGCTCGTTTCCCAAACGGCGTCCGTCCCATCGAGGAATTCGTGCACGCGAACGGAATGAAAATGGCCCTCTGGTGCGCTTGGACCAACGGCGGCATATCGGAAGATCCCGGCGCGCTGAGCGTGCGCGGGCCCGTCGGCCATCCCGAGTGGTTCACCGCCGATCAGGGCCCGGACTGGAAACCGGCTGAATTCTCCGGCGCGCAGGTGTGCCTGGCGTGTCCTGACGCTCGCGCGTGGGAGATCCGCAAGACTCAGTGGCTCGTGGCGAACCACAAACTGGATTACCTGAAGCACGACTGCGGCCCCATCGTGAACGCCTGCAACAAGACCACGCATCGCCATCGTTACGGCGTGGATGCCAGCTATTGGGCCACGATGGGCTACTACGAAGTC
>Ga0315279_10001503_pt1 | contig 38592 bp, 44 predicted proteins | sample YL17G06_20_MG_FD_203694 | JGI IMG/M metagenome (GOLD analysis project Ga0315279, IMG submission 203694) | Sediment microbial communities from Yellowstone Lake, YNP, Wyoming, USA - YL17G06_20 | ecosystem: Environmental > Aquatic > Freshwater > Lake > Sediment | place: USA: Wyoming | collected...
TTCCATCCGCGACCTTGAAGTGATTTGTCGCAGTCGTGATTCGAGAGAGAACTGTCGAGTTTCCTCGTGCGTTGTAGTAATCTGCGAGCGCCCGAATCGCGGGAGCGGTGAAGTCGAGATAGCTGTTTCCCCAATACTGAATTCCCGACGTCTCATTGTACCAGCGCCATTCTTGGAAGCCTCCATAGTTGGGCATCGAAGGGTTGAGCTGCTGCGTCTCAAGCAGCTTGTCCAGAGCACGAGTTATCGCCTGATTCATTTGGCCTTGAAATCCGGGGTCGCTTGACAAGGAAAAGAGAAGGAGCTCTCCGCGAAGCATGAAGGGGAGACTCTGGAGGTAGGTTCCTGCGACATGGGGATATGTGCCAGCACTTCGGAACATTCGATCCCAGTTTGCCCAGATCTTCACAGCCAAGGTGACATAGCTCGAATCGCCTGTGGCCTGATACATTTTCGCGAGGCCATAGACGAGAGCTCCATACTGATACACCTGACTTGGATCCTTGTCAGCTAGATCCCACAGATTGAAGATCTCCCTGTATGTCGGGGAGAGATTCGTCCAGTCATGCGCGTCCAAGAAATAGTATTTCAAGCTGAAAGTCTTCGTCTGCCCAAGCGTCATCGCTCCGAGGAAGGCGTACTGTTTGAGCCAATGAAGGTTCGGAGAGTTTCGCAGAGGCGGCAGCGGGGATCCTGTGAGCGCGTTATCTACGGCTCCGAGAGCAGTCTTGTTGACTCCCCAATCCGCCACGATTGCGAGGCTCGAGCTCACCCCGTCAGGCTTGTCGTGCATGTGAACCATGAACCATGTCGCATTCCATTGAGCGGCATTCGGAAGAAAGTGCTGATTCGCTGTGTCGTTGCTCTCCTGATCTGCATAGCCGGGCATCCAAACCCATTGATAGCCTAAATGCGGCCCTCCCGTGAACATTGTGGAGCCGAACCAATCGAGCTGATCAAGTGGAACGGCAACTTTCACGTCGCTCATGGCTGACTTCGCATAGAAGGTGTATCCGACTTCGAGGTATGCGCGATGCTCCCAGAACGTGTACTCTATCGTCATCCTGAATCCTGTGAGATCCCAGATCTGAGTCAGTCGAGCATATTCGAGGCCGCCGCTTGTTCCCGACGTCACAGTGTAGTCAGTGGGAGGATAGACATAGCTCAAGTCTAGGTCTGCTGTGCCGTTCCAAACCACATGACCCTGAATGGCCGTCATCATAGTTCCTTGCGGGAGATAGAGGATCCTGAAACTGCGATCCTTGGCCTTGCTGAGATCTCCATAGGCTTCTATGAGGCGATTCTGAACCGCAAAGGAAAGCGGATTCGGGCTCTCGATCGTGGGCTTCTGAATGACGTCTCGCCTGATCGCGCTTCCCGAGCTCGTAACATGATTTGAGATGAATGAGCGAACAGAAGAGGCATAGCTCCAATGGGAGGGACTTGCAGCGAGAAGCTCAAGCATCTTGCCTTGATCGTCAACCCAATAATTGTACGGCTCAGTGAGAGGCGAGGCTTTGAAAGCGCCTCTGCTCGAATCCCACAGATTCGCGACAGCAGTTGTGGCAGCATTCGAAAGGAACGAGTTCGACGTCGAACTTGGAAGAGCGGCCTCCGCTGAATTGAAACTTGAAGCTAGAACAATCAGCATCAGGGCTAGGATCCCGATTAACTTCATTCGCCTCATTCCCTGAGCGACCTCCTACCAGTAACGGAGTGGTACGTGATCGTATTTCAGTCTTTCAGCGAAGCTCTTCGTCCCATTCGAAAGTCACTGAGGCATTGTTTGATCCGCCTGCGACCATGTTCACGAGCAAGCTGTTTCCTGGATCAACCGTCCAAGGAGAACCGCTCATATCCAAGATGACTGTGGTTCCTGCTCCGAGCCAATGATCATAGACACCATCGCCTTCGGCTGTGACTGTCGGGCCTGTGTAGCAAGCTGCTTCAGGACTTTGGCCCTTGCCCATGCGCCTATTCTTCATGGTTAGACTTGTCCCGTTGGCTGAGACTGTAGGCGCTTGGGTGATCCTTGCCCTCATTGTCGCATCGCAAGAAACGATGATCTTCGTGACGCGAATGACCTTCGTGCTGCCCGACGCCATGAAGAAGAGATAGTTGTTGCCGGTTGCGACCGCCTTCGGCCCTGTCGCGCAGACGAACCCTTTTCCACTGTCTACACATGCTTCGCTACGTGATCTCACGATCAGACTCTTTGGCATCTTCTCATCTACCTACTTACTTACTTTGTTGGGCGTAAAGCCCCGATAGTTTCGGGAAGAAAGCGGGGAATGATTTACTGAGCCTAGTATTGCGGTGGCTCGGTGTACTCGACCAGAGCGCCTTTGAAATCCAGAACTGTTGTGGCGGCTGCGGGGAAATCTACTTCCAGATGAATCCACTGTCCGTCTTGAATGTAAACGTCTACGCTGGGCGTCACTATGCATGTGTGATCTCCAAGGGCGAGACTTGTGGCGTCAGAGATGTCCTTTGTTGATGCGACTGCTGCGCTTGACACAGCGGTTCCATCGGCAGGCAATGTTCCTACTCTAAGTCGGAAAACAATGGCTGACGATAGGGCTGCGGTTCCAACGGTGTAGTAGAATCGTATCCGGTTCACTTTCAGTTTGGAACCTGGGCGAATCCTGCTTTGCACTTCAAGAGGTATGACGACTGTTGAGGTTTGGGCTGCGGCGGTCTTTCGCATGAAGGCTACGTATGAGGCTAGTGTTGCTGCCCATGTGCCTGTGAAGAACAGGCAGGCGAATGCATGGATGAAGAATCGGGCTCCACGAACAAAGCCGGGCATCTACAGTTCAGCTCCTATGATAAGTTGTAGATGCGGCCCATCTTCGACGTGGCGTCCGTTGAGGTCGGGTTTGTGTTGTAGACGTAGCTGGGTGGCTTCGAGTCTGTCTTGTCTATGGAGTTGAAGAATCGTTTGATGACGAAGGGTTGCTGTATGCTGACTTTCGCAAGCATCTCCATCGTGCTGTCCAAGAGTAGCCTTTGCGCGAGGAACTTGGTGTCGAGGAAGATGATTTCTCGGCTGCCTGCTGTGGCGGGCATGAACTTGCTGCCTATGAACGGCATGACACCGTAAGGCGTAGCCCATGCGAGTGCTTTGAGACCCCAAGCGATCTCAGTCTCAGGGTTCGCGTACCGGACAATGGACATCATTAGCTGCTTGATCTTCTGCCATGTCATCAAGTCCGTGACGGCCAAGTTGGGTTTGACGTTCAACAGGACCATTTGCGCGATCATGTTGTCTATGTCAGTGTCTGAGGCATCTGCGCCGTTCAGGTTTGACTGTAGCTGTGCGTAGGTTCCGGATGAGCCGATGATTTCAGCTCTTATGCCAATGAATCCTAAGTTGTCTCCGCCTGAGTTGAAAGCTGATTCAAGTGTAGTTCCTCCGTTGAGGATTTCGTTCTCATCAGTTTCGTTGAGGCTCCATGTCTTGTTGCGGATTTCGATGGCTCTCGCGTCACGGGTTGGGTACTGGCTTGCCATTGTAGCTAAGCCCAAGTCAGTCCATCCACCCCATGCTGTGAAAATGTTGACGGGTTTTGAGGCGTTCACATAGGTGTCGCTACCCGGCGTCTTGGCTGCGGTTGTTTCACTCACACCAAAAGCCGATGCTCTGGCGGTTAGTACATCGTAGTTGGCGACTTTGCCTCGGGCGGTTTCTTGGGCGATGAGCTCTAAGAGTGGTGTTTCTCGGCGTGTGGTATCTATGATCTCTTGGTCGGTTGTGGTGTGAACGATGGCGCTGGTTGAGTCCAAGTAGCCTTTGGTGCGTAGGCTGCGTAGACGCATCTTCTTGCGAATCCAGCCGAGGTACATTTGGCGGTGGTCTAGGCCGAGTTCCCCGTTATCCTTCAAGCCTTCGTAGATTACGGTGCCTTCAGGGAAGGCTGCTAATCCAACTAGGCCAGCAAGGATACCTGCGGGTGTTCCTCCTTGAACGGGCGGTGTTAGAAGTGCTCTGTCCACTGTGGAGTAGTATGGTCGAGCAGCTTCTCCTCCGCCTGCTCCTGTAGCTCTGCCTTGTTCGGGGTCAACTAATTTCAGGTGGCTCATTTCTATTGACCTCCTGCTTCAATGACTGCGAGCTGCGAGTCTAGGCTGCCGTCGTCCTGTTGGATGGCTTGCATTCTGCGAACGCTCTCCGGCACAGGTCCAGCGTGTTCCGCGTAACCTTTCCGGACAACGATCTTCTTCTGAACAGTTTCGTCAACAACTTTCCTGACAAGTCCTTTGACGTAGCGTTGTAGGCCTTTGACGCCGACGGGTTCTCCGCCGACTTCTTGGTCGTCTGCTTCTTCAGTGTCCTCGTCGTCTGTTGGGAAGGTGCTGATGAAACGTTGCGGGCGTGGCTTCAATTTGCCCGGCTTGACTTCAGGCGGCTTCTGCTCATCGGTTATCGTGGCGAAATCTTCGTAGACACCCAATGTCTCAGGGGTGTCCTCGTCAATTCCTTTCGTCTCGACGCCTACCGCTTTCGCGATGGCTTTCAAGAATGCAGTGTGCCGTTGACCTTGGGACCGTAGATAAAGCTCGTTGCCGTACAGAGTGTTCATGCCTTTGTTGAGGGCTCTGCTGCTACCGCTGAGATACTTCTCGATGCGTTCGATGCGTTTGATAGCGGCGCGACCTTTCTCGAGGGCGGGATCTCCCCATTCACCTATCGCGGTTGTAGCCCTCTCGGGCGCCACGTAGCCGGTTTCCCGGTCGTAGTCCTTACGCGAGTAGGGAAATTCTGGTGTCTCGTCATCGTCATCATCGTCGCCATCTCCATCGTCCGAATCGCTCTCAGGTTCAGGCTCCGCTTCTTTGATGGCTGCGCGTCCCGGTTCAGGTACGGGCTCTAGTTCAGGTTCGAGTTCTGGCTCTAGTTCTGGTTCAAGTTCTGGTTCTGGTTCGTTTTCGGGTTCCGCTTCCTTTCTTTTTGGCAATTTTCCATTTTCTCCTTTTGTTATTACGGTTTGTCCAAACCCAAGCGTGCTCTTCACACGAATGGGCAAGAACCGTGAAGAATTTGCGAACGCCTTCTCGTAGACTCGGGTTATGGTTGCGACTTCATTCGCTGGCGCTCGCACCAGGCTAGTCGCAAAATATTTGATGCTGGAAATCGCATTGACGAGTTTCGTGCCTATCCATTTCTGCGATTGACGAATGGGCACGAACTCCATGCTCATGGCGTTGTAGAATCCGTTCTTCAGCTCGTAAGCGACCTGCTTGAAGTTCGGATGAGCTTTATTGACAAGCCACCGAGCCCAGAGGGCGGGCAATCCGCCGATCTTCAGAATCTTGGATTCAATGAATTTTCCAATCGGAGGCGTGCCCTGATTCTCAATCGGCTTCGCATACGGTGACTCATGATCTAACCAAATGAGGTTGTGTGGGGCTCGAACCATCGCCTCTTTAGCTTCAACGAGAGCTGGGGTTTCCAGCACATCGCCCTGTAGGTCTTTGATTGGTGCGCTTACGAAACCTTCAACCAGGAGATCGCCTGCTTTGACTTCGCCGAATGATTTTGTGGCAACTTTGACTTCGAAGGGCATGAAGAGTGAGTATCGTTTGATCTTCAGCGGCAGAACAACCGGGCCGCGCCCGTAGAATTGTTTCTGGCTTTGATGAGCCATGAAATGCTCGTGGCTCATTCCTGTGTGAGCGTCGTCGCATGATTGGCCTGGGTGGTCTTGCACTTTCGCCATTTCAGGGTGAACTTCACCTTTGCCTTCAACCACATCGCCCAAGTCAACGTATGTTGGCTCTTCCTCTGCGTCGGCGTAGAATGGTTCGCCGTGAAACTCAGGGTCAGCTAAGGGGCCGAGATGGTCCTTGCCCCGGGCCACGCTTGCTACAACTGTCCCAGGTTCTTGATGCTGCTCTTTTCGTTCCCCAGCACGATAGCCTAGTCCAGATCGTCTTTCTCTACGCTGCTCAATCCGAACGGGATTGTCTGGGTTCGTGTATCGTTCAAGTTGGTGAGTCTGCTTCTTGTCCAGTTGCGCCTGTCTTGAACGTTGAACCTTGATTCCTCTCTGGCGATCTTCCTCTTTTCGTTCGCCTTCCCGGTATCCGCGCTCCCAATCCAGATTCTGCGAGGTCCAGCCGCCGAAATCTTTCACTGTGCTAACAGCAAGATTGTACGCTGCGGTCTTACCGAGCCCAGCTTTCCGAAGAATCCCATAGAATGCTTTCTTGCGTTCAGCTTCGGAGACTCGGGCTCTCCGTTGGCCTGCACTCATGACGTTATGCCAAATGTTCCCAACAGTAGCCCTAGTACGCTCAGCAAGTGTGTCCTTAGACCAGTCAGGATGAGCCTTACGCAGACCCGCACCTATCTCACGATACTTCTCATCGAACCATTTCTTCGGCGGACGCTTCGGCATGGCCTGACCTATCCTCTAGAGGGCTCTCTTTCGAACGAAGGTAGCAGCGAGGTTGCCCTAACTACACTATTATTAGGCTGAAAACGTCAAGCGCATTCCGTTTTGATGCAGTCTTGGCAAATCCAGAGGAAATACTCGGGGTTTGTTTCACTCTTGAGTATGCTTCCTCGCAACTTCCATTTATGGCAGATTGGACAGCGCAGGTTCGGGGTGCGTAGGATCCTGCGAACCCAGTTCTCATGTATGTTGAAGATTTTGCTGAGTTCCCTGATGCTGTGGTTTTCGCTCGCCAGCTTCAGCGTTACATAATCTCGGGTTGAGAGTTTCCGACGCCGATCCGAGAAACTCATATTAAGCAAGCCTTACCGAGTGATTCATTATTTGGTAATCCATTGGCAAGAATACTTGTGAAAGGTAAGGATAATGCGATGAGTTGGCCTGAGTTAGTTGACGACCTGTCACGGCAAGCCGCAATCAAGACCTATTCTCAGACGGAAGATTACATTCGCACTAGACTGAAACCGTTTTGGGTTCGTCATATTCGACTTACGAAGTTCCTTCGGCGATTTCTACGGTTAGAGACAACAACACCAGAGTTCAAGACCATGCCTAACGATCCCTTGATTGCTTATCAGTGGACATCCGAAGTGAGACTCTCAGTTCAACCAAAGTGGCTCTCCGGTCTTTTCCTACGAAAGATGCAATAGCCCAAATTGGTTCAAGCCGAAGTTGTCTTAGCGCCTTTGCCTTCTGGGCGGTGGCTTCCGTTTCAGAGCTGGGCTTTCAGCATGAGGTCGAGCGGGAAGATTTGAGACAGCTCCAAGCAAACTGATAGGTTGCGGCTTCGGTGGCAGCGACTCAGGCGTGGTCGGTTTCGTTTCCTGTTTCAGAACTGGAAGCGCTGGCGGTGTGCCAGTTGGTTGAGTGGGCATGGATGATTGAGGCTTAGGCGGTTCAGGCTCATCGTAAATGCAATTCTGTTTGGCTTCGAATTTGAGACAGATATAGCGTGGGTTTTCAGGCTCATCAGGTAAGCTGAGGCCGCCATACATATTCATACGGTAGAACTCACAAGTGTAACATTCTGACCGATAGGCCCAGAGATTCTCCCGCCGATTTGCAAGCCGCTTCACGCAGTTAGGACAATGCCATTTCCCAGCAACCCAAAGCCCCTTAGTTTTGAAATCGTTCTCAACTCGCCCACAGATGAAACAGCGGGCCATTGGTACAGTCATCGTCATAGGGTCTCAACTTTGAGGGGCTGTCTCTTCTTGAATGTCCAGACCTCTGCTCTAGCTTGAAATCGTGAAGCCAGAAACTTCAATGCGATTCGTTCCTGCTGCGTCGGCTTCGCGTTCCCTGATTTGACTTGAATGACAAGTCTTTGCGAGTCAGGACTCACAGCAATCAGATTGATTACTTTACAGGTTCCATCAAGCGGCAATACTAAGTAGTGTTTCTTTCGCAAGAGTTGTACTGCTTTCTTGACTCTGTTTCTTGAGTACTTCAACGATTGGAGGCAACCCGTTTCTAGGCCATTTCCAAATTTGCTTCTCACATACATTCGGGATCGGGAAGAGTTCGATGGATTTTCGTTCAGCAATCCTTTTTGATCATCGGCTGGCAATACGAATAGCGGACTGGTGCGAGGAGTGCTCTTCTGAGCTAGGATTTCCTCGATTAGCTGCTCGCTGATCAATATTCATTCACATCGTCACAATTAGCCAGCTGGAAGGATCCTCGAAACTCGCCAGTTCTCCGACGTCAGAAAACAAGCCAGTTTCGTCTCGAGGAAGGCATTTCGCTCTTAGTCGCCTTCGTTTATTTGCCACCAACAGCGGCAGGTTACATGAGCGGGCATGGTCGGTAGAAATTCTTCAGCGGGATCATATTCGCCTTCATTGCCTTCGCAGATGTCGCAAACCTTCTCATCGCCCATGGTGGTCCATGCAAGTTTCCGGCCTGACGGCTCGCCTGTTACGGTTTGATAGTCATCTTCGACTACGGCGAATTGTTCACGGATGGCTGTGTTGAGGCTGCTCCATGTGAGGTGATGCGACAGGTCGGCTAGGCGAGCAAGTAGGCCCTTGAGGCTTTTCCAGAAATCTTCCGCTGCGATGCTCATGATAAATCCTCATGGAAAATCCTGGGTGAGGATGGTAGGGCTCACGCAACGACTTGGCTTCCCTACCATCTCTCTTTTGCGTGAGCATGAGGCTACAGGCAGAACCATTCTCGTGCGCGATGGTTCTGATGGCTTAAATATTTCCTCAAAGCGTCCCCGCGATACGGGATGAGTTCGCGTCCTCGAGGATCCTGTCGAAGTCGCTGAGGGATTGGGTTCGGATCTGTTCTAAGCGGCCCGCAACCTCTGGCGCGAGCTCAACAACGTCTTTGCCGATAGCTCGCCTTGCATGTTTCCTAGCGATCTCTGCGATTCGGGCTTGGTTGTCATCTATGGCTTTGTGGCCTTCCGTGAGGGCTTGGCTTCGCGTCAACCGGCCAGCTATGAAGGCTTTCATGATTTCTGTGAGGCGCCTAGCCAAGCCATACTCGGCTTTGACGGGGCCTCGGAAAGTGTCGGAGTGCGTGTGCTCAGAACCAATCGCAGCCGCTTTGAACACCAGATCTTTCGGCACATCGATCGGGTAATTGGCGGCGATGAGTTCTCGGCGCATCGTGCGCCTTTCTCCTGTTGGCTTGTTGATTGTGTTCGTGACAGGCACAATGAAGGTATGCATTCCCTTTGAAGACAAACCACGTGCTAACCGTTCGTTCTCGCCGAAACTAAGCAGCCACTTCCCCTTCAAAGTGGGCAGGGTCTTGATGAGATCGGGCACGAACTTTTCTTCATAGGGCGGGTCAAAGTAGAAGAACGTGTTTGGTGAATCGTACTGATGAACAATCTCCTTCCAGTCTTTGTTCTCTATCTTGACTTGCGATAGCTGCTCTTTGTACTGATCAAGCCTGCTCAGCCAATTTGGAGCGCTATTCTGCGACCTCTCTCGATCTGGAGAACCAAGATTCCCGCGCCAAGTATCCCCGCGGTTCATGAAGCTGTGACGGGTCACGTAGAGGAGCTGCCAAAGCTCATCGTCCAGAGTCTTGGGCTTGTACTGATCTCGTACATGGAACCATCTTTCTCTTGTCGCTGCCCAAGGTCGGTTCATCATGGATTTTGCTTGTTCGGGCGTAGCCTGTTTGATCCACTGCCATACCTTAGTGAATCTTGGGTTTACATCGTTTAGAACGACTCTCCCAGGATCGTCCAGCATGAAGAATAGGGCTGCGCCGCCTGCAAACGGCTCCACGTACAAATCATGCGGTGGAATGAGCGTCTTGAGGAATGAGGCTTCGCGTCGTTTGCCCCCTGCCTTGCTAGGAATTGGCGGAACCATCTTAACATCTAGGGGGCTGAGTTTCGCACTGGCTGAGCTGCTGAGAGGCTTCCGTCCGAGTCGGGCGGCCTCGCGGATCTGAGCCTTCTTGGGCGCGGATATGAGGCGCGTCTCGAGTCGTCCGCCTTTCCATTCCTCTCGAGTATCGTAGGCGTTGACCTGTTTGCTTTCTGGGGCTGATGCGCTGCGCTGCACATTATCGTGAACTTTCGACAAGTCACGTTCCGTGTAGCCGAGGGTTTCGCGGTGGTCTGGGCCGAGGCTGCCCGTATCCGTGCTCTCAGATTTCTTGAAGGGTGGTGGAGCTCCCCGCTTATCCCGTAGAACATATTTTGCTCCGCTTGGAGCTGTTGCTCTCATAGCGCCTATTGCGCCTGTATCGGGCTGAACTGGTGGAACATCTTTCGGATATTTCGGTCCTCTAGGAATCGTGGGCGTAGGCTTCAGCCTTGGTGCCTGCTCGGTGCTTGCGCCCCCTGTAGGATCCAAGTTCTCTCTTGGCTGGGCGAGCGGGGCGATTGGAGCGTTATCTGGCTGTGTTGGTCGTTTGCGAGCTTTCGGCGCTAAACCTTTCTCCCGCATGTGGTCTTTGACGATTTGCCAAATCTGCTCCCGCGTGAAACCTGGGTGTTCCTTCCGTTCTTCATCGAACATGTCAAAGTATTCGTTCATTCGCGCTTCAGACATGTCATGGGTTTTCCACACGTTGTCAATGTTCAAATCAGCTTTAGACAGCTTCACACGAACAAACTTACGATCTAGATAGGCGCGGTCATCATGAGGAATTGAAGCGTCAATGATTTTCGGAGTTCCTGCCCGTGTGGGAACGATTCGTGATTCAACATCATAACCGCCGCCTTCAGTGATTTCTCGATGTCTGCCCGGGTAAGGTTTCTTCATGTAGTGCGGATCAATGTGAGCGCCGGATTCTTCTGTCACGGTTGCGATTGGAACATTGCTTTCGTCACGTTCCCAGCGATGAGCTCCCATCCCGCCTCGATGCAGGTCAACTTTCTCTTTCCGCTGCTGTTTGCCACGATAAACTTCACCTGTAGATTGTGGTCCTTCGCCGGGCGGTGGATGGCCGATCTTGCGTATGCGCCCGCCCTGCCTGCGCTTGTACTGGCCGCCGATGTTGCCAGGTCCGCCTTGATAGGAATCTTTTGGTCCTGTGCGTTGCGTGTCAGTGTGATGGATTGGTCCGAAGGGTTTCGTGGGCCGCTCATATTCCCTGCTGACGCGAGCGCGGGCGATTCCTTCAGGGGTTTGCTCTGGGCTGAGGTCGTTGTCTCTAACGGGCTCGTCGGGCCTGTACGCTAACGCGCCCATCGGGTAGTCCTGGTCGGATCCGCCGCTTTGGCGTGCTCTTGGTCTCCCAGCTTTAGGCCCGGTTGCATCGCGGCTTCGACGTATTTCTTCAGGGCTTTCTCCAGGCAGCATCATGCCGTCCCGGATTGATTCTTTTGGGTTGCCGCCAACTCCGCTCATGGGCTTAGGTCGCGGTTTCCGGTCGCCTTCATAGGGGCCGATGAAAGGTTCTCGAGTCGGCTTCAAGTATTGTTTCAGAACATCGGCTGAGGTATCTCGGAACCCTTTGTTCTTCGGTGAACGCAGGATCGTCTTCGTTGGTTGAGATGGTTTAACGGGCAGCGGCTTCCGTTGTGGAACATAGAATACTTTTCCATCTCGGGTTATGTAGCGTCGGCCTGGGATCGTCATTGCGCCTTGTGGGAGAATTTTCACCTGGCCGGTTCTGTTATCATAGGTGAGAACTGGAGCCGCGTAGAGATTGTTTCCGCCGAGTGAGCCCTCTGCGAAATCGTAGCCTTCAGTTGGGACGCCGCCCCATGCTTTCATGCCTTCAACGATGGCTTGGTCTTCGGCTGTGAGCGGTATCTTCGGTATGCCCTTTTCTGGTCCTGTTGGAATGTTCAGATGTGGCTTGGGAGCTCCGAAGAGGCCGGGCTGTTGGCCTCCTTTCAGTTCGGCGAGGGTTAGTTGAAGCGGTTTCTCACCCCATGGAACAGACGGGCCTAGCTTCTTTCTGGCACGGTACTCGTTGATTTTCATAATGCCTTGCTGAATCTTCTGGAAGTCCATTTGATCTTCGAGAGCTTCCTGTTCCTTGTCAACATACTTGAACGACAAAACTATGCGGTCAGAGATTTCATTCAGGATTTGATTGTTAAGGATCTGTTCTAGGAGTCTGAGTAATGGCAGGATGGCTTTGCGTTTTTGGATCGTGCCTTGAGCGGACATCGCCGCGCCTGTAGCTCGAATATCATCGGTGAAGCCGACTTCGCTTGGTGTGAGTTTGTAGATCGCCCACATGATTTTTGCGAACCATTCTTGGCCTTTGATGAACTCCAAGTCTCGGTTCGTGTAGGTTAGCGGTGTGAATTTTGCTTCTTTGTTGAGTATGGCGACCTTGTGGAAGCGGCCTTTGATTTCCGTGCGGAAGTATTCCCGTAGCCTCTGCTCATCTTCCTCGCTGCCAGTGAAGGAAACGACGCCTGAGGGCACAGCGTATTCCTGGAACATGCTGGCATTCGTGAAAGCCGAATTGATGAGACAGTTCAGAATTGTCTCGGCGCTTTGAGTCTCAGCCCAGCCGTAGACGCTGTATGAGCGGTTGTAACGCATCGCATAGGCGATCTCATTCACGTCGAACTCGATCGGTGCGACAGCGGGATGCAAATAGCTGTACTGCCAGTAGCGGTATTCGATTCCGTTGACATCAGTCTCTTTTAAGAAGGAAGCTCCGTCTCGACAGAAGAGTTCGCTGAGTTGTCTTTGGCCTCGGGGTTTAAGTTCGAATCCGCCAGCGGGATGCTGCACATAGCTGTTCAGTGAGAAGCCTTTCACAAGCGTTGCCGCGTCAAGTTCTAGGCTGTCCCGTATGAGAGCTCGCAGGAGAGTGTTCAGAGTTTCGCCTTTGTTGTCGTTCGGATTGTTGAAGAAGTATGTGGCCTCATCAATGTCCGCTAGAATATCTTCCGGCGGAGACTCGCGGAGCTTAGGATCCTTCGGGATGATCTCCCACGGAATCTGCGCGACCTCTTCAATGATTGTCATGACGCACATGGCTACCCATTCAGAAGCCGCTAGGCTACGGTAACGGTAGACATCTATGTACCTAGGCTGACCTTTCAGCGGATTATAGAACCACTCTGTCATGACGGCGCGTCTTGGAAACTCTCTCTCATCCCACCACCAGGGATAGATCGTGTCCATGACGCCTTTCGTGATAGTGTTGTCCTCTAGGCGATTGAGCCTATCCCGAACTAGGGGATCCGCTGAGACTATGCGTAATGCTGACACCAATTTCTCTTCAACTTGGTTTGCTTGAATTAACGGAGAAGTGTCTGCGACGGTTGCCACAGCATGTTCGCCGCTGGGCTGCGGGAGACTCACCGTGCCTCATTCAATCCAATAAGACACTCGTGCAAGAATGGAAGGCGTAACTAGGATTTCAGATTCGAAGACGAAATCTCAGTTCATGCCAGAGCCAGAGAAGCCAGTCATGAATACGCTCGATCGGAGAGGCGATGATTCGTCTGCCTCGGTAGGGATTCTCCGCGAGTTTCTCGGCAGCCTGCATGATCTCCTGCTGGTCCGTTGAGCTTAGAGCTCGCAGTTGCTCTTGAAATGTCGGGGAGAGAACGACTCTGTATCCCTGTCGTGGTGCGGGTTCAATGGTTCCGTCTTTGTGGAGAATGCTTGGGCTGACACGGGGGAATCCAGCTTTCGCTCGCTTCGTGTGAATCCTCTCAAATCGCTTTCTTGATCGGCGGCTCATGTCGGGATCTTCTCTGCTCGTCTGAACCGTTTTCCGCAAGCTGGGCAGATGTAGTGTCTCACATGTAGAGGCGGCCCGTGAGGGTTGCCTTTCATGTCCCATTCCTTGTTAGGCTGTGCGACATCTTGGCCGCAGCCTGGACATTTCTCCATACTTGATCTCACCGTGACTATGCTGGTTTCTTGAGTGCGACTTCGGGGCCAGCTATCGGCGCCTGTTGACCGCTTGTCGCAAACACGTACGCGAGCACATCGGCCTGCTCGTACCACATTTGAAGGCACTTACCGCACTTGTAATGTGGGAAATCCAGTTTGCCACGAGGCGTCATGATGCCTTCATGAACTTGCACTATGAAGCCTTTCTTTCCGCAACGCGGACACCAAAGACCAGGCACCTTATTTTCTTTCAAGTCAACCGCGTCCGAAGTCTCAAGTCTGGAGAACGGCTGAGAATGTGGCTTCGTTTCCTCGGATGCTCAAATGATACGTGAACTGTCTTCCTAGCAGAGAGCATTGCGGGCATTCACGCAAATGGCGGCCAGATTCGAGGGTGTTGATTACATGCAGTTTCATCAAAGGTGCACCTTCGCACGATGTGGACAGGCTGCTTCTCTCATGTTGGTGTCGTAGACCATGTAGCAACGGAGGCATTGTTTTCGAGGCAAGGGTCTCTGTCTCACAAAGACAAAACTCGGCTCAGCCCTCGCGGGCGTCATCGCCTTATGGGATGCTATACTAACCCTCCGGACCTGGGACCTGAGGTCTGTATCCCATCATCGGGCTTTTTGGATGAGAGAGGGATTCTCCCGCTTGCGCTCGCAGACGATCAAGGCCTAAACGGAGAATCTGCCGCAGATCGCACATCGTGATGGCGTACAGAACATCAAAGGCGGACGCTCGCGGTTCTTCCAGAAATTGATGCTGGCCTGGCATCGTGGACATGGCTTGCCCATCAGCTTGTATCGCAACCGATAGAAAGCCCAATGCAGACGATTCATGTGGACTTTATGGAAGTGCCCTTTGATTTCCGTGCGGAAGTATTCTCGTAGCCTCTGCTTATCTTCGTCGCTGCCACTGAACGATATGACACCACTTGGCACGGCGTATTCTCCTTCTTTCTCATTCATCCGAATAGGTCTTGTACGACTAGAGGCGGAGCCATGCGGCCATAGGCATCAGCGATCAGCGCATAGATGAATCCGTGAAGCGCGTCGTCAGGTTCGCCTTCTGGATGCGTGTAGTGATGATACTTCTTGCCGCTAACGGTCTCCTGCTCCTCCATCTCGATGCAGGTGAATTGCTCAATGATCCATTCGACGTCGAGCGGTTCAGCCCATGGAATGACTAGCAGCGGATTGACTGCGCCAGTTGGATCCTTATGCTTGATCAGCTCGATAGCGGTCTCAATCCAGAATGAGCGGTCAGCTAGGAGAAGCATCTGCGCGACTCGCTTGCCATACTCGTCTGAGGTTCGACGCTCAAGAGGGATCTCGGGTCTGCGAGTGTATTGGCAGCCGAGGAGTCGATCAGCGAACTTCTTCTGGAGCTCGCTGACTTGTACGGCACCGTATCCGATGTCTGCCACGGCCTGTTTCACATTGAAGAGCGGGATGAGGTTGCTGATGATCTGGACTTGCTTCATGGGGTCGCGTTCATCGAATTTGCGAACGTAGATGAGTCGCCAGCGGTCTTTATCGTCCTTCGCCATGATCCAGACGACGGTGAAGGCGTGTTGTCCGCCGCCCCAATCAATGCCAGCATACGAGACGTATGGCGGATCAAGGTGATCCATCAGGGCGAATTGGAAGTCTCTGCAAGCTAGAAGATCCTCAGAGATCAACGGCTTAGCAAGACCCCGATAGAAGAGGCCGAGAACTTCGTTGAGGAATCTGCGCTCGCTTCGGTAGCGGATGCGTTTGGCTTCTATGCTGTTGGGATGAGTGGGCGGGAGGCTGTTGATCCACGGAGCCATGCGTTGATCTATGTGATATCCTGAGTAGAATCGGTTCTGAGGTCTCTGCGGAATCCATGCGCCTGATTCTGGATCCCATTCGTTCATATCGCTTTGTTGCCAGAGTCGCGAGAATTCCGAGCCCTCATCGCTTGCGGTTCCAACCATGATCATTGTTCCGAATTGGCTGTGGCTGAGTGTCTCTTCAAGGACAGGGATCGCTTCTTGCTGGACGTCCTGCATTTCATCTATGGCTGCGAAGTCTGCTGGAATGTTTCTTAGAGCGTCGAAGTCTCCCCATGCGCTGATGAGATAGCAGATTGAGCCGTTCGAGAAGGGGATTCTGCCGATCGCGGTTTCTCCAAGCTCTGCCTCTCGCGCCTTGCTGATATAGTCGCGGAGCTCTGGGCTGTCGAATAGGGCTTTGCGGAATCGGTCGTGGCTGAATCTTGAAACCTGATCCATTCGCGGCGCGGTGTAGATTGCGGTTATGAAGGGATACGTGGTCAGCTTATAGAGAAGCCAGTTGACGATCCACTCGGTCATCTCCATCTGCCGAGATTTCACGATGATGACTCGGTGCGAGTTGTCGCGGTAGAGCGGAAGCAGATAGTCTCGATCCTGGAAGCTGAACGGAGCGCCCTTGAGGATTCGGATGCGTTCAGCCCACTGGACTGGATCCTGAGGAATCGGGTTGCGTACCGCCTCGAGCTCCGCCTTGGCCGACGCCATGCTTCCTAAGATCAGAGACACTTTCTCGGAGACTTTGCGCCTCTTTGAGAAGCTCATTCACGGTTTCCTCGAGATCGCTTGGCTGATAGATCTTCCTCAAGATCTCGCATGAATCATTCAGGACTCTCGTTTCGTGGCTTTCGATCTTCTTGTCCGCCTGAAGCTGCATCAGCTTGTTGACGAAAGCCTTGAGATCCTCAAGCGAGTTTATGTTAATCTTGATGCCGAGAGGAGCGAGCTGCCGTTCGATCTTCCTAATCTGAGCCTTCAGATACTGACCCTTAATCTTCGGATCCACGCTCGGCGGAGAGTAAGGGGGGGTGTGGCTATGGCCCCTTTCTTTCCGGCGCTTTCGGACACGACCCCCGCGTTTCCGTCTTTTCTTGGTCATGGGGGCTCATTTCACGGTTCTTGGGCTTTTGCCAGGATTGCTCCGCGTCTGCGGCATTTCTCGTCGTAGCACATTCTACAGCCTGAGTCGTCATGCGCTGCGAGGCTGTGTCCACATCTCGCGCATGTTTTGTTCATTCTCTTTACCCTCCGAAGAGTTTCCAAAGCGCCGCGAGCAGGCTAGCAAGGGCTCCTAGGGAGATGAGTATGTTGATTGTGTTGAGGGATTCGAGCCTTGTGAGCCTCTTCTCTAGCTTAAGCTGCTGTTTGAGGCAGGCTACTTGCGTGACGAAGGGGCCGCAGTCTTCTTTGGGATCATCTAGGGCGGCTTGTATCTCTTCGGGAAGGTCCTTGTTCAAGGCTATTCATCTACGACTAGGATGAGCTCGCAGTCCCAAGCGTTGAAGGTTCTCGCGGGATCTATGTTGAAGATGTTTCGGTTCACGATGACCCTGCTGCCTGCGTTGACCCGAATCGGTTTGAGCGCATGAAGCTCATTGAGCGGATAGTAGTCTTGCTGAGAGGTTGCACTCGTATGCCTGTGCATGTAGACTCCGCCGATGTAGACGTTGCCACTGAAGGCGCTGCCAGGATCCTTAGGCGGCACTGCACCAACTGGAAGATCTCCGATATCTGCGTCGGTTTCTGAGCATGAATCATAGCTGTATGGGGTTGCAGGGGTTTCAGGGGGCAGTCTCTTTAGGGAACGCACAAGCGCTCTGAGATAGCGCCGTAATGAATTCACCTTAGGCTGAAGCCAGATTGACAGGGCGGCCTCGAATGTGCTTCCCTGATCATATCCTACCCAAACGCGTCCAGCAATGAGAGTTACGGCCTTCGGAAATTCGATCGTGATCACATCGTTCTTTATGAGCCTCTGCCTTGGCTTCAGCGTGAAGTAGCCGAGATATTTCGCATAGGTGTTCAGTGTCAGATTCTATGGCCCCCACTTTTGCAGAACGAGTTCTTTTCCTTCTGAAGCGATGAGGCTGGCTGCGAGCGCCGCGAGAAGGGCTCCAGGATAAACTTGATTCCAATAGAGCGCTCCGATTGCAGCGAAGGCGCAGATGATTCCCCAGACGAAGTGATGGACGTGGATGCCTTTGCTCTTGATTGCTTTCTGGTATTGCATGATCGTGATCTTGTGACTCTTGAAGTTCCAGTAGAGTCTGACCTTCACATAGTCAGCTAGGAGTCGGATCAAAAGAGTGGATAAGAAAGCGGTTGCCCAGAAGACTTCAGCGGGCGTCAGATCTTATCGCCTCGTGTCTGAAGACGCATATCCACATGACACCTGCGAAGACTGCGATCAAGCAGTACCAGGTTGGAATGACGCCGCCAGGAAATGGAATAGAATTCCATCTTGCGGTCCAGTCTGTAGCCTGAATCCACTGGCCGCCCAGCGGATCCATTGAGAGCGGATTCAGAACTCTTGCTAGGAACCACACGCTATCTTCGAGCATAACAGCGAAGACAGTCGTTGCGAAACCGAGCGCAGCCGTGTACCATTTCTCGATTATCTGACTCACGCCTATCAGATCATCAATGAAAGGAGCGAAGCCGACCAGAAACAGGATCGGCATCATCACCGCGATATGGTAGAGTTGGAAGCCGATGAAGATCGGTGTGTGGCCATATCGGAAAGGCACATCTCGGTCCGTGATTATCCAATAGTATTCCAGAACGCCATAGAGTATCGCGAAGGTCAGGGTCACAATCATGCTTGTTAGGTATTCGAGCCTTGGGCCTTTCGAGGTCACGAGAGTATCCCTCGTACTGGTTTGACCTGGTGATCCGTGTACCGTCTTGTGAGACCCTGCTTCTCTCGATCGAATATGAAATACTGGAAGCGGCCTAATTCGCTCGCTGCTGACGCTACCTCATCAGGTAGCCCGATTGTTGCGAGGCTGCTCTTGTCAGAGCGGAAGAGAATGAAGAGCTGGAATTGCTCGGGCAGCCATGATTCGAATAGGCTCAGAGTTTGAGTGCTGATGATCAGGTTTTGCGTGGCATGGCGGGCTATCGAGACCCAGCCAATCAGTCTCCTCAGTTTTCTCTCATCGTCTACGAGCTGCGGCAAATCTTCGATGATGACAACTCGTTTTCCTTTCGCCTTTCGCTCGTCAAATTCCCAAGCGTCAAAGATGCCGATTGAGAAAGTCAGAGGATCATGAAATCTTCGGCGCAAGTTGCTTAGCAGAGTTGACTTGCCTGTCCCTGGCAGCCCTACGACAAGCACCCATCTGCCAAGGCCTTTGACTATCCTTAGCGCTGTGTGTAGACGAAGCGGACGAAAGGACGTCATTGATGTCACTAATGTCTACATTTGAATATGCCAAGGAAGCGTCTCACGCAGAACTCTGGAACGGCACCCTCATCGAAGGTCTGACCGCATCCTGAACAGAAGATCTTAACCGCCATGATTGTCATTCGACCTGATTCCCTTCGAAGAGGCTCACCGCTAGGTCGGAAACGAAATCTAACACGCCTTCACGCCTTCGGCTCTTTGCCTTTGGCGCTGAAGTAGTGTTCGATCTCGCGGGCTGTGAGGCCGCCGAAGAAAGTGAATATCGCGAGCGCGTTCGGGAACCAGATCGAAAGGGCACCGAAGATGCCGCATGCGAGCAGAGTTCCGAGAGCGAATGCTCCTCGATAGTCTTTCTCCTTTAGCTGGTACTTCTCCAAGACCTTGGTCACCGACTTCTTATCTCGGGCCTTGCTCAACACCAGGTTGACTATTGCCTGCTTCTGTTTGCGCGTTATCATGCCCTGCTCTACTAGGCACACGACTAGGCCAACGATGCAGTTGATGAGATAGTCTAGATCAGAGCCGTCCCAGCCTGAGATGCATTCGAGGAATGGTGTCCAGCAATCGGTCGGCGGCTGCTCATCAGGGACACATTTGCCCTGGTCTGGATCCCAATGTTGACCTGGCGGACATTCAGGCTGATCAGGTACGCATTTGCCTTGTGTTGGATCCCAATGCTGGCCGGGTGGACATTCAGGCTGCTCACCATCAGGATGAGCGGCCCAATCAAACTCGACTCCGTAATCTCGAGCGATGGCAGGCAGAGCGATAGCGTAGTTCGTTGTCGAGGATCCTGCGAAGTTGACTCCTGCGAGGCCAATGGCTGCTCCCGACGGCCTGGCGAGAAAGCTCGAGCCTGAGCTTCCGCCAGAGATCTTCGCTGTATGCTCGATGCAATGGTTCACATAGGCGATGAAGAATTCATAGTTGACACCGATCGTGACTTCAGTGGCTATGATCTTACCTGAAGTGGTTCCTTCTGTCCGTGAAGAGCTCCAGCATTCCCAATCGACCTGCGGTTCCCAATAGACGATGCTGATTCCGCCAAAGTCTAGAACATCAGCGCTGACATAATTCAGATCGGCTGCGTTCGTCAGTAGATAGTCAAATTCGTTCTCCTGGTATGGCTGAACAGGAATGATGAAACTATGTCGATATGCAACGATGTCTGCCGGACAGATTCCGCCATCATAGGGGGAAGGTTGAGCCCATCCGTGGCCCGCAGGATAGGGCGAGCCGTCAGTGCTGAAGTTCATTCCGCAGTGGTAGTTCTGGGCGAGATGCCAGCAGCCTGTGTACTTCTTCCCAGCGAGCTCTATGGTACCATACCAGCCAGAGTTCAGACAATCCTTGTGGGCTTTGTGTGTTGGATCTCCTCGAACCCAGAAGTGTGAGCTGCAAGCCGAGGAGCCGCAGGCGATTAGTGAGACGCCTCCTGGGACGGGGCGATATTTCTTCATGTGCTCAGCGGGGCCGCTGACGGGTTTCGGAATATCTATCAGCGGTCTCGCTTCGATGTCGGTGTGCATTCCGTCAAGGATCTTGGGTATCATGACGGGAGCGACTTCAAGAGAGTGGCCGAGCGAATCAACGACTCGCGTTCTGCTTTCTGGCCCCGGCAACTTGCCTTTCTGGAATTCCTCGAAGAGTTTCCCGAATTCACTTTCGGTCATGAGAGCAACGGGTTCGACCTTCTTAGGAAAGCCGATTGTGATACAGGGAATCCTAGTCTCTTTGCCTCCGATGATCTTCATTCGAGTGTGAGTGATGTAGGTTGCGCCGAGCGCTATCAGGAATTTCTGGTACTTGTTCCTAACCGTTTCTAACGACATTTTCTTCTCTTTCCTTCAATTCTTTGATCGAAGGCGGTCGAAGCCGAGGATGCACGTAGCCAGTTGGACGAATCTTCACATCACGCAAAACATCGCCACGTTGCACGTCCGAAAGGGCCGCGTCTTCTTTGCTGATCGTCTCGATAGTGAGAGGATCATATTGGCCGCGAGAGATTGCGTCGAGTTGTTCTGCGCGAATCTGAGTCATGATCTGTTTGGTGCGATGGAGCTCCCAGCGGATCAGGTCGTGGAAGAGCTTGGATGGTTTCTTGTGACCTTGGGCGGCGCTCTCCCTCTGGATCTCGAGATCATCGAGCGATGCGGCATGGTTGCTGGGTTTCTTGGCGTCAGCGTGATTGTTGCGTCGTTCATGCCATAGGCTACGCTTATCCAGCCCCTTGCGGAGCGGCAACAGCTTCGAAGCCTTCTTGGGTTTGTTCGAATCAGAAGTTTCTTAAGACGGTGCGCGTGCGATTAGCCTCATACGTGTTCGCTACGAGTCTGAACGAGGCGAATCGAGGCGAATGCAAGCGGATTGATTCTGTTTGAGTACAGAACGCGAGAAACTCAGCGAGAATCACACTGTTCGATTGACAAAAGAGGATTCGATGCGAGCGAAGAAAATAGCGAAGGCGTGGGGCTGTGCTGTGGGTGACGTAATCAGGCGAGCCCTCAAAGAACTCTATGCAAGACACACATACCTGGATGCTGAAGAGAAGAAAGCCCTTGGAGTCACGATTTAGCTAAGCGACCGCCCGGTCAGACTTTTCTCGTTCCTCAAGTGGCTCGGATTCAAATGACATACAGAGTGCTATGGCAGACACCCCTGAGAGATGCGAGACCGGGCTCTGTTAAGTCCTTGGGCGATGGCTAGAGCTGTTAACCGTCGGGTGATGAGGGAAGGGGCTGTCGTTCAGCTTTGCAACAAACCCAAAGGAACAAGGAATAGCAGCGAAATCCAGAGCAACAGAAAGGCTAAGGGCACAATGCGGAGCGCTTTGCGCATTTCCATGCCTTGAACATCTTTCTTTGGGTATACCAACAAGTGGCCTAGATTCGTTTCCAGAGTTCCGATTTGTTGCTTCCAGTATCCAAGATAGGAAGCACTTCGGTCATTGGCAATTATCCATGTTGCACTAACGACGATTCCCACTATGACCACTAGCTCTTGAATGGCCCGCTGGTGAAACTGACTGAATGCTAGCAGCAGAATACTTACGACAACCAAGAAGTAGTTGTTCCGTTGCCATGAGGTTTCGGCTTCCGATCTCAGAGCAGAATGAAAGTGCTCAAGATTGGATTCTTGACTCTTACTCTCGTCAGGATGCATTCTGATTCAGCGTTAACCAGTCGTTTCCACCTTCTATTTGAACCCATTTCGACATCGCATTCGAGTGCATGATCCAATCGCTTGAGCGACTCATCATGGCACTTGTTAGGGGTGCGAGGTAACGTACGTCCTCGTCTGCTAGGCAGGTTTCGTGTGGCTATAACAAACCGTCTGCTCGATAAATAGCCGCCGACCTCATCTTCAGCCTCGGGGTGTGACTTGTAGTTCATGATTCGTAGCCAAGCGGCGAGATGTGCCTTAAAAGGCAAGGTTCAATGATACTCCCTGCGACAGGAATTGTGGCTATGCCCCTTCTGCGGCAAGAAGGTCGGAGATACCTTGTACCATCTCAGGTTTGTCCATGAGATTGAAGATATTGACCAATTTATGCAAACCCTTCAAAAGGTGGGAGAACGGCAAGAGCAGCGGAGACGGTTCGCGGAATACGTCACAGAGCTTCAGGGAAAGCTGAAGCAAGGCTTAATCACCGCAGAAGATTACCGCAGACTGGTAATGGAGTGGCCGAGGAAAAACGAATGACAAATGGTTCTAAACCGAAAATCGGTCAAGTCCTCTTCAAGGACTTCAGGAAGGATCTTCCTATGGAACAGGTTTACATCTCGCCCCAGAACACCCGCAAGACAGAGAAGGAAGACGGACTCCCAGAAATTGAGGGAAGCATCGACAGAATCGGACTAATTCAGCCAATCGTGGTCATACAAAGGGGCGACAAGTTCGAGTGCGTTGCGGGTCAGAGAAGGTTCCTCGCGCTGAAGGCGTTGGGAAAGAAGTACATTCCAGCCCTAATCATGGACGACATGAGCGAGATTGCCAAGTCCCTTGTGTCCTTCGGCGAGAATATTCATCGTAGGGAGCTTCCATACAGCGACACCATTGACGTTGTGAGCAAGCTCTTCGACGCTTATTCTGGTTCAAAAGATCAGAAAGTCAACCAGATTTTAGCAGACTTGGGATTGCCCAAGGAAGATGTCATTGAGTATCTGTCAGCTCAGCTAGTTCCGAAGAGTCTGCAAAAGATGGTAGATGATGGCACACTCACGGATCAAAAAGCACACGACATAACAGCAGCATTCTGGCCCGACGAGAAGGAAATGCTCACGATAGCGAATCAAATGGGCGGCCTGACCGCAGCCGAATTCAAGCGGGCACTTCAAATCAAGAGAGAAAAGCCGAACGAAAAGGTACAGGGAATAATCGAAGAGGCAAAGAAACCTTCTCTTCTTGTTACATTCAGAGTCACGGTTAGCCGGAATGAAGCCGACATGCTTGAGTCCGAGGCTGCGAGGCGTAGCAGGAAGCTCGGAAAGAAGGTCACGGTCAGCGAGCTAATCCATGCTGCCATCAAGAGGTTCTTTACAAGTGCCGCGTGAGATTTCGAAGCGAACCGAGAAGCTCCTTGCGGAGCTCTACTATGACTTGAAGGGAAGAAAGACCAAACGTCTCGATTGGATGACTATCGCAGAGAAGTGCTCAGAGGTTGTTGAGGATTTCGGTTCGGTGAACGATGCGACGAAGAAGTTGAGGGTGTCTCCTTCGCTGCTCAATTCAATTCTCCGATTGAAGAAGCTCGACCCCAGAGTTCAGGAACTGGTAAGAAAGCGTCTTGTTCTCTTCGACTCCGCACAAAGATTGAACCCAATTCAACCAAACGACAGGCAGTACGATGTGGCGAAGATGCTCGTGGGCATCTCCAACAAGAAACAGAGAGACATAATTCAGCATGCTCTACGATTCCCGCATACCGACTTGCTAGATTATCGAAAGAGGGTTACGGGAGAACAGGTGAAGCGCGAGAATCTGAGGGTTCTCATAATTCCAATGCGCGAAGAACTATACCGCTCTCTTGAGGGAGCAAGCAGAGAGACCAAGAAACCGATTGAGGGAATCATCTCAGAAATAGTCTCCGAATGGCTTGGAGGGAGGAAATCGAGCAAATGACTCTCATAGTTGCCGCGCAGGGAGCGGACTTCATGGTTCTTGGTGCGGACAGCAGAGAGACAGTTGATGTTGGGGTGATTAGAGTCGAGACGAACATCGCTGAGAAACTAATCAGGCTTACAGATCATGCCGCGGTTCTCCTTTGCGGAGAAGCTGGATATGCCCAACATCTGGTCGCCAAGTATCAGGCTAGGATTTCAGGCGCGGCAGAGTTAGGTGTCACAGACTTGACAGAGGGCTTCGCCTCGTTTTGCCAAGCAGAAGCCATCAGGCTGAGCAATGTTCCGACCTTTTCCTTTCATTCTCCCACCTACCAATATTTCCCTGATATCGGATTCATCTTGGGAGGACTCAACAAGATCGGTACTGGATTTTCGGAGCCCAGATGCTACGGACTTTCGAGTCAGAGGGGATACAGGCTGGAGTTGGGAGGAAACGGATTTGTTCTAGATGGCAAACCAATGATTGCGCGTTATCTTTTCGCGCGATACTATCAACCGAATATGGACATTCAGAATCTGAGCAAGTTAGTTGCGCGATGCCTCTTTGACACGGCACGAGTCGATGGGGATGTGGGTGGGCAATGGAAGCTGGCGATCATAGAGCCGACAGCAATCAGAGTGAAAAGCCATGAGGAAGTAGAGCAGATTATAGAGAATGAAGAGTTGCGCTGGTGAGCCAAGGGAAAGAGGGGGGCTCATGCGGGCAAGAAAGACGGATAATTATATTCGGCAACAATCATGATTCGAGGTTGCCGATTTCACGCAGGGCATCGCAGGGCATAAATAGCAGGGCAAGTCCTTATATGCGCAGGGAGAATCGACGCAAACGACACATATCCTTTCCTACGGCGGCGGCGTCAATACAAATGCATTGATGGTTCTTCTAATCGAGAGAAGAATGCCATTCGATGTGGCTGTCTTCGCCGATACGGGCGCGGAGCTTCCGGAGACTTACGCGTACCTAGATGTAGCGACTAGATATCTGAATGAGCATGGTATCGAGTTGAAAACTGTCAGATCAAGAAACGGAACTTTGTACGATACCTGTAAGCGTCGGAGTGTAATTCCGTCGAAGATATGGCGGTGGTCAACACGGGACTACAAGATAACTCCGATTCACAGATATTATCGGTCACTCGGGACACACATTACGGAGTATCTTGGAATTGCTTACGACGAAGTAGAACGAATCAAGCCGAGTAGAGAGTCTTATGTCACGAGCGAGTTTCCGTTAGTGGACATGAAAATGACGCGCGAGGATTGCATTGAAGTCATTAGGAGCGCCCATCTGCCGATTCCCGTGAAGAGTGGTTGCTTCATCTGTCCGTTCCAGGACATTCCGAGATGGCAAGCCCTGTACGTTAGGCATAAAGACCTCTACCGCCAAGCCATGAGACTGGAAGAGTTTTCAAAACACTTTCCTCAACAGAAGCTAAATCAACACACGCTTAGAGGTCTCGTGAAGAGTCAGTTCCGTCGCGGCAACGCAACTCGAACTCTATCAGACCAACCTTGCGGCGCATATTGTATGACTTGAACAAAGGCGCGTGGTCGGCATACTTCATAGGCTCGCTAGCGAACTTCGGAAGGCCCATTCTCGAGAGCGACTACCAACTCATTCTCGAAGAACTGGACAAGCCACCCATATCCTATCAAGTGAAGACAGCGATCAAACGAAAACCCCCCGCTATCGCTGAGATTCTGATTAGAAAGGGAAAGATTCCCCAGCTTCGAGGATCACCCCCTAGCCACAACGAGCTCAGGGACATGATCAGAGACATTGGCTTGATGAAGAATCTCTCGGTAGACACTGAATATCCAATCAATGGAATGAGGCTGGATGTCGCGTGGAGAATGCCGGTCAGACAGAATCCTGATCATGCATGGGAAGTACAGATAGGGGGCAACTTTTCGAGGCCTTGGCAAAGCTGAAACATGCGTGGGATCTTTGGAAGGCCGACCCTTACCTCGTGACGACCGAGAGGTATGAAGAAGAAGCTAAGAAGCTACTCGGCGGAACATTCCATGAGATCAAGCCCCACATCAGAATCATCAACTGGCGAGAAATCGTGCGACTCTACAAGCAGCTTAGAGACAGCACCGACACGGAGAAAAAACTACGCATCTAGTGACTCGATCAAAAAGCGCCATACGACCGCAAGTGTTATCTTATTACGATGCAAGCGACTTTTGTGGCAAAGCTCGTCATGAATGCACTGGCTCTTGTTCTCGTCATGATCTGCTTCGCGGGAGTAGTCTTCATGGTTGCAGCTACGGCACAAGGCGTGCCGATCAACTGGCTTCAGCGACAGATCCCATTGAATCTGGCACAAGCCCGTCTCTCGGTTTCGGTCTCACCAGAAGTTCCGATCACCAAAGGACAAACGATCACGATCACAGTGGCCAACGCGCAGACCTTACAGCCCGTCGAGGGGGCCTCGGTGAGCATCTCAAAGGATGGGGCCCACTTGATAGATCTGATGACCGATACGAACGGTCGCGCTCAGTTCGAATATCCAGGGGAGACCACCATTGTATTGATCAGCAAGAGTGATTTCGCGACCCAAATGGAGGTCCTTCCGAAAGTACCCGACGAATGGCTTCGTGCGATACCAATTAGCTTGATCGTGGCAGTCGTTGCAGACATCATTGTCGCTCTGATCATGTCACGATTCGCACATTCCATGGTATAACTCGGTTCACTGTCAGCGATCCCGGACGCACTCTTAGACTGTGAGTGCATACAGCGTGTCCTTCTGCTTTCATTTGCTGACCTTCTGTACGATCTCCGCCACTATCTGCCTGAGTTCCTGATCGTCCGTCTCCGCGATCAGTGCCAACGCAGTGGGGATCATCTTCTGTGCTTTCCGGAGAAACTCGAGCTGGTGCTCAGGTGCGACTCTCTCTAGGAGTTCGTTGACTTCACGGAGGTCCGCCTTCAGGATGGTGAGATGCAGTTTGATCAGCGCGTTGTTCATCGGGGCTACGGACCCACGCGCTTCCGTCCAGACCTCAAGCGAGACTTGCGCTCTGTTTCTTCGGACCCACTCCCGGAGGGCGATCTGTCCTGCCTGCTTCTCCGGAATGCCTAGGAGCTTGCAGAGAACCTCAAAGTCCGTGGCCTGGTCTTCGGGGATCCTGAAGTGCTTGTCCTTCAGCGTCGGCCCCCCTCTGCCTCAAGTGGAAAGTGCGTTAGGCCATCTCTCGCATGTGGAGATCTGTTGGTAACTCCTTGGTAACTTGTTACCTTGTTGTTACCATCGAGGCCGGTAGTAGTAGAGTAGTAGTAGGGTAGGGTAGGAGTAGGGTAGGGTAGGGGTCCCCACGACTGGCTGTCCGGGTTCTGACTGGCATGACCTCGGAGACGGGGTTGACTTCTCTTGTAGTCTTGCCAAGGATCCACACGATCCCAATTATCGGATAGGCCAGTGTCCCGGAAAGGCTCCGGGAAGTGTTGGCATCCATGAAAGCAGATGTAGATTACGATCCCTGAATCGTGCATCCACATTGTCATGCGCTCCCTCACGGCGTGACAGAATGAGCATCGTAGCTTCCCCGGAAGCCCTACGAAATCTCTTAGATACATTCAAGCAGCCTCCTGGAGAATGATGCGTTTGCGAGCGATCGCGCTCATGCTGACTTGGGCGCGTTCGGCCTCTTCCCGAATGAGTTGTTTCGCTGGCGTCGGAAGCGCGAAGGCCAGACGATTGTCTAGGCGAAAGGCTCCAGCTTGAGTTCCAAGCCTTCGCTCAAGATCGCTGCGAAGCTTATCCCGTTCCTCGACCGTGAGAGGCTTCTCGCCTTTCTCTCCGAGGATCCGCCCTTGTAGGTGAGGATCGAGAGTGCGGAGAAAAGCCAAGCCCCAATTTACGGCAACCTCGGCTATGCGGTTCACCTTGACCTTGCGCTTATGATCGTGCTCCATTTCGTAGAGCCGATCCCAGGTCATGCTCTTCCATCTCATCGAGCGGACGGGGCTGCCTCTCGTAAAGTGTAACACATCGCGCCGCGTACTCCAGGGTCTTTGCCGTTTCTTGCGACTCATTATTGAGCCTCGAGCTCGTGCGTGTGCGCTAAACCACCTGTAGTGTTTGCTTGATGTCTTGGAGTTGGATTCGTTCTCGGCCTTGGAATCGGTAGCTGAGCACGGTGCCCTTCATGACTGGCGCAAGGAACTCCCAATGAATCAACGTGCGGATTGCTTCCTCTAATCCGTCAGCCGGATACTGGTAGGTGGCTAAGGCTTCCGTGATGCCTCTCCCGGTCCACAGTTTGTTGCCTGCCTTGTCAGTCTCCTTCATCAGAACATTCAACACTCGACCGATTGGTGAGGATGGTTCATCAGGCACCAGTAAATCCGGTCGGTTACGTTGATAGATCACGTTCGGTAATGTCTGCTGAACCACAAGGGTTTGCGGGTTCGATGGTTGCTGAGATTCCGGCGGCCATCTTGCAATCACCTTGGCGTCGGGATGATGAGCGATTTCTTGCTCTCGCATTGCTTCTTGAACTAGGGGCGGCAGCTTCGATTCCGGTGTAAGATAAGGTGGGCCTTGAGCTGCTTGCGTTACTGAAATCAGAGGCTTCGGTTTCTCAACTGGCTTCGGTTTCGGTGGCTCGAAGAGCTTCAGGAATTTGGCCTTGTATTCCTCGACGTCGAGCATCTTGACCTTGCGAACGTCTGGCGATTCCAGGAATTCGCGGGTTGCATGAAGCGTCTCTCTCAGCCTGAATTTGACTTTGACGCGGATCTTGGGCGGGTCCGGCTTCCACACCCACATCTCGCCTCTATCGAGCTCGTTAAGTGAGTCGTACCATTTCTCAAGCTGCTTCCTCGTCTCGTCGGTTGCCGCGGCCTTTCTCACCCAGTCTTCGATCGCGCTCTTGTCCTGCGGCGCCGTCAGACGCCCAATCATCAGCACGTCCGACTGCGTGAGTATGTTCTTGTTGATGCTGGCTGTTCTCTGCGTCAGCATGACGCAGCCGAGGTTCCAGTTGCCGCCTCGCTTGACAAGATTGTTCATGATGTGGAGGCAGAGAACCTCGTCGTGCATGGGGCTTTGAGGCGCCCAAACCTCCGCTTCTTCCAGGAAGATCGTGCGAACGCCATAGTCGCGGTTGGCTCTCTGGAGCGCCTGAATGAACTCTATTACGACGATCATCTCTTGAGATTTCGAGGGCAACGCGCTTGTGTCGATAACGGCGCTTATGCCCGACTCCACGATTGACGTTGCCATGAGCCTGATCTTCGCTGGGTCCGGCACTAGGGGAATCTTCTGACCGCGCATCATGGGTAGAGGTATGTCAGCGTGGTCGCCGCCGAAGACGACGATCGGCAGGCCCGGTTTGTCAGGATCCGGAACTTGCTTGCCGCCTACATATTTGACCGCGACTCGCAGGCCCCACCAGATTCCCATGCCGTCGATGACGACAATCGGGATTCCTGCCTTGACTATTTCCTCGGCCAAGTCGCAGCCGTTGTACGTCTTGCCAGACTCGCGCTTGCCAACGATGCCCGTGACCTGCTTCGCGATCTTCGCGGGTAAGATCAGGTTCGGCGCGATCCTGAACCCTTGACTCATTCGTCTACTCTCCGTATGCTGATGAAGTCGCTGCCCAGGTCGCAGGCCTCGATGATTTGATAACCGATTGCGAGCGCTGCGACTTCTCTCGGTCGATCGTAGGGAGGGACGGGCTGGCGCTTTGGAAGCGTGGCGGTTCTGTTTGTGATTGGACGAGACTTGCCGACTTTGAATCCGACAATCTTGATCTTCATTGAATCTTCACGCTCCTGGGAGTGCTGTCTGCTTTGGTTTCGTGCTTCCATATCGAGCGAGAAAATCGCCTTCGATGCGGTACTTCCATTTGCCGACTGCGTGGTATCCGTTCGGGTCGATCTGGCGCATCAGATTGAGAACAGGCCGCAGCTTCTCTTCATTCCTGGAGATGAGGATCCACTCTCGCCCCACCCTTGCGCCTGGCGTCCACTCTAGTGACTCGAGAAGGGAAGCGTAGAGCTCAGGGCTCTCCTTGGGTTTGACCACTTGCTCTTTCGGAGCTTTCTGCGCTCTTTCTTTCATGAAATGCTCCAGAAGGGATTCGAGTCCTCGTAATCCGTCAAGAGGATTCTCACCAGGCGCGATGTCTCGGCTGATCTTCGCGAATTCGAAGGGTCCCGTCTGCTCCGTGCGTCCTATGGAGAGGCTTATCCTCTCAAGTTTTCCAGTTTTCTCTTTCTCACTCAACATATCTCATCTCGATGGCCGCATTTGGGGCAGAGCGCCCAGCATGTTTGATCATGTGGGAGCTCAATGCCGCAGTTTTCGCAGAGAGGCATTCTTTCTCATCTCGTTCATGTAACCCAGCCATTTGTACGTCAGATTGGTTCCGACTCTCTCAGCCCAGACGGGTACGGCTCCGTATTGCGCAGCCAAAACAATCAGGTCCGTCTTTTCCTTCTGCTCGAAGGATCCTCGTTGGCGCTTCGGCGGTTTGCATCGGATGAAGAGGACCGTGGCGATCTTCCCGACAGGCTGAAGCCAAGATCTCCTGACAGCGATTAGATCCACGGGACCCTTGCTGCCTGCCGCTCGGACGACGAAGTAACCTTCATTCTCGAAGTGTCCCCGGATTGCTCGCTCCAATCCTGCCTCGATATCATAGCGACCCATTTGCCCTAGCTCGACCTGCCAAGAATGATGATAGTTTCGCCAGCGTAGACGACCATCCAACCGTCCGCGCCGAGTTTGTTCAATTCAGCTTCGAGACTTTCAGGCCGCTTGCCGAGGACTCGGAGAACTTTGTATTCATATTTCTGGGGCAAGCTCAGATCGCCTCCTGGGCGATGGGAGAGATCGAGAGATGTCGCAGCAGGTAGTAGCCGGGTTTCTTCCATTCGAGCGGCGGTGGCTTACAGATTCGCTCATCGGCCAATTCGTTCAGGCGTCTTCGTAAAGTTGAGTCACCGAATCTCGCTGCGTAGGGATGGGCTCGAACGAAAGCTGCCACAATTCGTTTGTAGTGTATTCCATCAGGTTCGGATTCAGGATTCCATGATGCCCAAAGCCTCTCTCTGATGAGCTCGTAGAGTTGACGTCTGAGAGTTGCGAAGCGGCTTTCATTGTCCACGTAGGATAGAGATTGATGTTGCCGCGTGATTTCGTCTTTCAGACTCATGAAGGCTTGCTTGATTTCCCCGTAACGAGTCTGATAGAAACTCGCTGTTGATTGACTTGTCTTCAATGCGTTCTCCATTCTCTTAACACGATCGCGAACTTCGCTGAGCATACCTGCGAAATCCGTCAGGGTCGTCTGGCTCAGTGGCGCGGCCTCCGCTTCGGCATGTCCGTCTGAGGACAGTTCTCAATCCAAGAGCCTGACCTGAGATTTCTGATGAGGTCGAAGAGGTACGCAACCGAGCCAGAACCTCGGCGTGTTTCCCAAGACCTCATTCATCCTCATCCTCCTCAGGCGCAGGTTTCTTGATGAGCTCCTGATGGCGAGCGCCTTTGCAGATGCAGACGCACTTCTCACGCTTCGCCATGCCGCAGCGTTTCGTGTGAACTCTCTTCCTCTCCACTAGGCCGTCACCCCCGGTTTCGCGGCTCGACCGCGTTGCTTCGCCAGCCATTCACGGTTGATTCGTACGATCCCTTCTTTCTCGCAGAGTGCAAGGAGGCTGGCTAGGAAATCATCAAACTTCATGATCGAGCTAGCCTCCTTTGGTGTTTAACGAGTTGCTCGAACCGGAAGCGAGAGGCTTCCTTCACAATCTCTGTGAGGCTCGCGTAGCCACGCTTTCCTACGAACTGTCGGAGCTGACGGGCGAGCCCTTTGGGGAGGCTCACGGAGACGTATCGGTCCCGCATTCAGGGATGAACCTCCCGCGGGTGAACCAGCTCAAGTTGTTCGATTCTTCGTCGGCAGGAGTCCTTCACGAAGTCGGAGATGCCAGTGTAGCCATGACTCTCCACGAGTTTCTTGATGTGCTGATAGAGATCCTCAGGAATCGCTGTGGTTCGCCAGCGAGTCTTCGTCCGTCTTAGTGGTGGCATTTGCCTACAACTAGGTAATACTTAGGCAAGCGCAAGCCATATAAGCCTTTACCTAGTCATTAGTAATGGATGAGCAATGCCTCAAGCTAAAGGATGGAAGACCATAGCCTTGCCCGAAGAGCTCATACAGAAGATAGACAAGATGGTCGAGTCGCAGCACCACGGCTACCGCAGCCGAAACGAGTTCGTCACCGACGCGGTTCGCCGGAGGCTTGAAGAACTAAAAGCATTGGCACGCTGACATGACGGTAAGACTATTATGCGCTACTCGTACTTGACCTATCTAGGCGTTACCGGTTGAGGACAGGCATCCCGGGTCGAGGCAGATTCGTTTCCGTCAGCATCCCGGAGGAACTGATCAAGGAGATAGACAAGATCCTCGCGAGCCACAAGGGAGGCTACGAATCTCGACCGGAATTCATCAAAGAGGCAGTGCGCAAACGCCTAGAAGAGATCAAAGCTCTCGCCAAGTGATAGCATGACATGAGGGAGGAATTGGACAACGTAACGAGCCTGAAGCTCCAGACAGCGCGGTCCCGAGCCGGGCCGGTCACGTACTTCGCACAACTCTTAAGTTACATGAGAGTGGGGCATTGATGAGGCAGATGCAGACGGAACGGCCCGATTTCACGTTCATTGACCTCTTCGCCGGAATCGGGGGGATGAGGCTCGCCTTCGAGGCCGTTGGCGGACGTTGTGTGTTTTCCTCTGAATGGGACAAGAATGCTCAACTAACGTACTACGCAAACTTTGCAGAGATGCCACATGGGGACATACGGCGGATAGCTGCCGATAAGATCCCTCCTCACGATGTCCTTCTCGCGGGTTTTCCATGCCAATCGTTTTCAATAGCGGGCGTCTCGAAGAAGAAAAGCTTGGGCAGACCGCACGGATTCCAGGATAGAACGCAGGGTACCCTGTTCTTTGAGATAAAGCGCATACTCGCGGATAGAAAGCCTCGTGCCTTTCTTCTCGAGAACGTGAAGAATCTGAAGTCTCACGACCGAGGGAGAACGTACGACTTAATCTATGAGACCTTAGCTGATGACCTAGGGTATGATGTTCATACCGAAATCCTAGACGCGAGAACACTCGTCCCACAGCACCGGGAGCGTGTGTTCATAGCGGGCTTCGACAAGCCGACTCCTTTTGAGTTTCCTCGCTTGGAAGACCGAAAACCTCGCCTTCAGGACATCCTCGAAAAGAACGTTCACAAGAAATACACTCTGTCTGATCATCTCTGGAAATATCTGCAAGAATACGCGGAAAAGCATAGAGCGCTGGGTAACGGCTTCGGATACAGTGTCGCAGAGCTGAATGGTGTAACAAGAACTCTCAGCGCTCGCTACTATAAGGACGGGTCAGAGATCCTCATACCGCAGCGAGGAAGGAATCCGAGGAGACTGACGCCGCGCGAATGCGCAAGACTCATGGGATTCCCTGACGGTTTCAAGATACCGGTCTCCGACACCCAAGCGTACAAGCAATTCGGCAACTCAGTCGTTGTCCCCGTGGTAGAAAGAATAGCTAGCGAGATGGTGAAGTGCTTATTCGCTCAAAGAGGATTAGGTCAATCCCAACTCCCAGTGCTAACGTCATAAAGTCGTTTAGACGCAAGCTCCTTGAATGGGGCACTCGGAACTTTGCTCCGTTTCCGTGGCGTCTTACTCGCAACTCTTTTCACGCTCTAATTGCCGAGATCATGCTACAGAGGACAAAAGCGGAGCAGGTCGAACGAGTCTACATGGAGTTCGCGAGGAGATACAAGACTCCCGAGGACGTTCTCGAAGAAACAGAAGACCATCTGCTCTCGCTGCTTCGGCCACTGGGATTGTACTGGCGAAGCAAAACAATTCTGAAGCTGGTTGCAGAACTACACGTGAAGGGAATCCCAACCGACTTGGGCGATTTGCTAGACTTGCCTGGCGTGGGACCCTACGCGGCTGCGGCTTTCCTTTCCTTTCACAGAGGACACCGAGCAGTAATTGTTGACAGCAATGTCGTCCGCCTCTATGGAAGATACTTCGGATTCGTCACCGATCCTGAAACGAGACGATTCAAGCAGTTTCTAGACTTGGCGGATCGAATCACACCCAGACGAGATTTCAGGAAATTCAACTACGCGTTACTGGACCACACAAGGATGCTATGCAAACACAAACCGTTATGTCGCTGTTGCCCACTCAATGGTAATTGCTGCTTTGGAAGGAACATACTTGGCGAAAGACGCCGCCGGTCTATTTGAACTCTACAACAGATACGCCCTTCCCTCGGGAGAAGTAGTCAAGAGGGCCGTGGCTGATACCGCGAAGTCTGGCAGACTCTCACCGGCTGCGGTGAAAAACGAGTTCAGCACCCTCGTAGACGAAATTGAAAGCAAGGCCTTCAACATCTATCTTGCTACGCAGCGAGAAGCGTGGGCGAAAGCCATCCAAGACTACTTACCGAGAGTCTTGTCAGGTTCCCCGACATGTGCCGATGTCATACGGGCGCTCTCGGAGCATTTCGACGAGTTTGACCGCTTCTTTCTCTCGTTGGCACAATCACGGAAAGCGCGAGCGGGTCAGGCGTTTCAGACAATCATAAAGACCCTTTTCAGGCAACTTGACTACCCTTTCTCCGAACAACCGGTCATCGACGGAAAACCAGACTTCATACTCCCAAGCGAGGAGCATTTCAGAAAGAATCCGGTTGACTGCATAATCTTCACGGTCAAGCGAACTGTCCGAGAACGCTGGAGACAGATAGTCACGGAGGGCACTAGAGGACTCGGCTTCTACTTGGCCAGCATCGATCGGGGCGTAAGTGTGAACTCATTAGAGGAAATGGGACATAACAGGATCTTCCTCGTCGTGCCTAAGAAGGCCAAGCTTGAAGTTGCCCACTACTCACAGAGCACGAGCGTCATTGACTTCGAGACGTTCTTCTCTGACTACCTGGACCCCGCTGTCAATAGATGGCGGAAAGCTCATGTGATCTGACCCTGGTGGGTTCTCCTTAGTACTTGGTTTAAGACAAAGGTGTTACGGGCTGGGAGCTTTCGCGCAATGACTACTTCGAAATTTTCACCTTATCCACGAGCTTGACGGCAACTGTGACTACTTCGGGAATCTTCAGTTCCGTCAGCTCCTCTCTCCTCTCGACGTAGTTCATCAGGCGATGTGCCTTGAGGTTGGCTTCCCTCATGAACGGCTTGACGAGTTCCAAGAATTTCTGCACAAGAGCCTTTTCTTCATGGACGAACTCTCCCTTCTTAAGCTCGAGGGTTCTAAGCATCTGTCCGAAGTGCTGTGGCCTGTTCTTCTCAATGTCCCACCACATTGGCCTTTGACGGGGGTATTTTGTTTCAAGAATGTCATAGAGCAGGTTCTCGACGAGCTTTCTTGAAAGGATGAGAGTGGCGTTCGGCAGACCTTGTCTGTAGCATTCATTGATCTCATCTTCCAGCCTACGATAGAAGACCTCAGGGTACTGTCCCGCGAAGTCCAGCAGTGTTTCGCGGATTATCTCGGGTTTGGGAGAAATGGCAGGCCGAGGTTTTCTTATCCTCCTCTTCCTCTCTCTCTTGCCTTCCATTTCCCGCCTGAGACCTACAAATTGCCTAATTGAATCCTCTAGGAATCTCAGAAGGTCCTCGTACGCTTTATTCTTTACCAGTCCCTCACGTGTTGTCGTGTCGACAAGGTCGGGATTACTACTCTTGCTGATCTTGACGTACCCGAAGACCTGAGAGTTGCCTGGATAGAGCGATGGATCGTTGACTCTCAATTTGTCGAGTTCGGTCCAGTCATTTCCGGGATCCCCGTAAGGTTGGACTTTCAGGTTGTCCCTGTAGAGCTTGATCCCGGCCCAATTCTTGAGAGACTCCATCACTGTGTCATAATCCCCGGAGGCATCATACTTACTTTTTTGTCGGTAGTAGAAGTACAAGTTGAACTCGATAGGTCCGCAACTCAGCTCTGGCATCCTCTTGCTCAGTCTCTTCTCCTGTCTGTATCGAGATTTCATCCTAATCCTAACAGTTCCATCTCTTTCGAGCCAGCTTCCAAAGAAGTAAATGGCCCTGTTCAGGAACTTCGGTTTCACTTTTCCAGTGAAGCTTGGGAACTCTGGAGCGAAAACGACTACGTTGAAGTTCTCAGTTCTGCCTGTGGGAGGAAGCAGGAGTTCGATATCTCTGCGAAGGGCAACCATCCTATTGTCATCCCATTTCTCCCTCAAGCCTGTCAGCTCCATCCTGAGTCCGTGCAACTTCGGCTTCTTCGGCGCAGCGGTCAGTCTATTCGGAACCTTTTCGAACATCGCGTCGCCTGAAAGATACTGGTCCCAGTCTATCCTCAACCTGTAGGCTTGACTCTCACCATGCACGCGCGAATCCAACAGCACATGGCGACAGATGCTATCTAGACTGAATCTCGCGATCCCCTTTTCTCCGATCTTCCTACGATTGAGTCGCTTAGAGTAAGGCTGTTCTTCCTTGTTCTGCGTCGCTGCTCTCATCCAGTTCTCTTCTATGTCATGACGACCCATTCCGTTGCCGTTATCCTCTAGAATTATCTTGCCATGTTGGGTCTTTACGTTCTCGAAAGTTATCGAGACTTTCGTTGCATCTTCATCATAGCTGTTCTTGGTCAGTTCCAAGATAGCGACGTTTGGATTCGAAATCGATTCTCTTCCTAGCAGCCTTACCAGCCGCCCGCTGGACTGAAAATAGAGGCTGCCGAGTTCTCGCTCATACTCCGAAGACGTAGACCATCCCAACTGAGCGAGGTCGTTGCTTGCTCTAAACACTTTCGCCCCGTGTCGAGAAGGATATCCCAAAATACAAGAAGGGGTTCAGATCTGCTGAGCAAGCAGATAGAACTCTTCTGGAGGGTCCTAGTCGTCGGAGGCTTCCGACACGGGATTTCTTCTCTCTTTCGTCTAGGTAGCTGGTTGGGTGAGATGGTCCAGCAACAGTTCTAGACTGTGACGCCTAGCGCTTTCTTCTCTCTTTCGTCGAGATAGCTTCTCTGCGCGAGATGATCTAGTAGGAGTTTGCGTGCGGTTCCTGAAAGTCCGGGAATCATGGCGGTACTCGCGGGCTCGTTTCAGTGCTCGCCATACACTGGCAGCCGTTGTTGACAGCCTGCTTTCTCCTAGGATTGGCGCCACTTCGTGCTTACACGACTGGCGCGACCTTGGAGACCTTCGCTGGTTGGCGGACGCTAAATCTGACGACGAAGCGTTCAACAGACTCCTAGAGCTCTATCAGAAGACTTACCCTCAGGAATCAAAGGTGCAAGTGAGCATAGGTGTCGGACAGGTCTTCAACTTCGTGAGAAAGGTTTCTGTTAGTGATATCGTGTTTGTGCCCGATCCACCAAGGCGGATGATGCTCGCCTGCAAAGTGGAGGGCAGCTATGATTACAAGGAAGACTGGAAAGACGGATGCGACTATCTCAACAGGAAGCAGATTAAACTCGTGGATGGAGAGGATCTTGTCGAGCTAATACTCAATCACTACGACCAGCTGGATGAGGAGTACAGGATTCTACTCCCACTGAAACCAAGAGAACTCCCAGTGACTGAACGCTTCACCATGTCAACCGCCAGCTAGAGAGCAAGAGCACGGAATGTACCATCAATGGCATCTAGATTTGAACCCTCATAGGAGGCGCAGTTAGCTAGCTAGAGGACTTCATCGAACAGATCCGCGAACAACTGATTCGCCCGTTCGTCCTTCGACTTCAAATACCGTACTAGAAACATGCGGGTCCCACAGCTATTCCCGCATTGGCATCTAGGCGCTTGGTCGAGCAGTTCAAGGAACTTCTTGACCGCTGCGCCAGCTAGGATCTCGTGCTTCGTGGTTGCCGCCAAGTTGACCCTGAATTTTCACATGAAGGATGCAACGACTTAAGCGAAGAGGGGATGAAAGCGGAAGCGGAGAGCTAGACGTAAGTGTGTCAAATATGATATTCGCCAAGAAACTGCTCGGATCGGAGACGTTCTAATGTCGGCTAGGAGAAGTTTGAAACAACAACAATTGGCACAGAAGCAATTCCGTCCGCCGCCTGCTGGGCTCATAAGAGGCGCATACGCGGTCGGCCTCGGCCCGGTAGTGGGGCGCCTCATCCTCCTCTTGACGACGACCGGACGCAAGTCAGGTCTTCCTAGGGTCACACCTCTTCAATATGAGGAGATCGATGGCGCCTTCTATGTTGCTTCGGCCCAAGGTGCTCGGGCCGATTGGTTCCGAAACATCTTGGCAGATCCTCACGTGCAAGTCCATGTGAAGTCCCGTCGAATCCGAGGGATCGCTGAACCGACCACCGACCCCAGCAGAATTGCCGACTTCATAGAGCTTCGTCTACGCCGCCATCCGAAGATGATCGGTGGGATCCTTCAATCAGAGGGGCTCCCTGCAAGCCCGAGTCGTGCTCAGCTGGAAGAAT
>Ga0315279_10001504_pt1 | contig 38580 bp, 32 predicted proteins | sample YL17G06_20_MG_FD_203694 | JGI IMG/M metagenome (GOLD analysis project Ga0315279, IMG submission 203694) | Sediment microbial communities from Yellowstone Lake, YNP, Wyoming, USA - YL17G06_20 | ecosystem: Environmental > Aquatic > Freshwater > Lake > Sediment | place: USA: Wyoming | collected...
ATCGTGTCCATCCTCCAGTTCAATGGCACTTTGAGTTCGTGGTGGACTCGCATTGGCGTGGGCCTTCTCACGTTGATCTTTATCGGAATTCAAAGCGTGTTCTATGCAAGAAGAAAATATGGGTAGTGGTTAAATAGTGAGTGTACCGTATCTGTGGGTTTTTTCTGGGCCATTTTTGAACTTGTTTTCCGTCAAGTTTGCGCCTTTGGCTGACCTTTCTGCCGCTTGCGATGCCAAAATCACGTTCACTGGGCGAAAAACCCACAGATAGAGTAATATGTGTAAATAAAGAACCCATATATGCAGGTGCATTTTGGGCTGAATATTCTTCTATCAGTTTTAATGGCGTAGTGATCGATACAACACCAGTAAATAAAGATCATCCAATCATTCAACTTCAATTAGGTTATCCTGACTCCTCATTCTTCAGAGGCGAAGATCCAAGATATTTCAATCACTTAGCGAGAGAGGGAAGTTAAAGTAAAAAAGTGCCACCCAACATGCGCTTGCAGGCGACGGCTGCCACTGGCGATGAAGAAACAGGCTGCCCGTGTCGCTTCCCTCGCTGCGCCGCCGGCGAATGTGCTATAATTGAAGGCAATTCCGGCGGCTACGCTCGGAGTGTCTAGAACGCTTGCCATTGGAAATAAAGACAAATAAGCATGTGACACGCTTAAGATGTCACCGGTGGCGCCCGTCCAACGCAGGAGAACAATGACACAAAAAAAATCAATTTCGATAGGTGTTCTATTAATACTGGTTCTTCTTGCCTTCGCAGGTTCTGGATGTACTTCAAGGAAGTGTCCAATAGATGGAAAATGGGCAACCGGAGAAAAATCGGGAATAACAAGTTTTGTTGTTAATAATTGTGCTATGCCGTATGTGTATTATACAATAACAGTTTCGGGGGTCCAATCTTCTGGAACCATTTCACTATTGGACACCTGTCTAATAGATAATAATCAGCAATTTAATTGCCAAGAACAAGGATATGCAAATCCTAGATACAAATTTTCCGGGAAATTTACAGCAAATAACGCTGCGGAAGGTCAATTGATTTTAGCGAAAGGATTCCGTGGGGATTCTGGCGATTTAACTCAAGATATGACATTTGATTGGAAGGCGTCGCCATCACAATAATTAAGATAACCGTAAAAGGAGAATGTGCCTCGACCTACCGCTGAGGCGGAAGGTTGCCGCACCAAAAATGTCATGAAAAGAATATGCATCATTTCATTGTTCATCCTCCTGGCCAGCTGCACCTCGGCATGCAGTTCGACCGGGGCGCGAACCGCAAAACCCACAAGACAGCCGGGAGAGCTTTCGCTGGATATGCCGCCCGAATGCGTGACGCTGCAAGAAGGGCTTTGCCTTGTGTCCGAACCCGGCGAGTGGTTGGGAGAAGGAAAGACAACAGTCATTGCCCAAAAGCCAGTGGCTACTTTTCTGGGGCAAAGCACCGCCCTCCAGATAAAAGTTGGGGAGTGGACTCTCGTATTTGACCCGGGAGAAAACACGCCGTTTTCTCTCGGCATGACTTTCCCGAATGCCAAGTTGTATCCCCAAGGCAAGAACGTCGGCATGACGGTGGAAAACAACGGAAAAAAATGCGATGAGGTGGAGGGGAATTTCGTTGATGACATATTGCAGAGCGGTCAAAAGGGAGGTCTGAACACAAATCCTGTCTCGGCGTTTGACATTCGCTTTACGATGCGGTGCAATAAACAGCCCCAGGTAATCCAAGGGCGAGTAAAGCTTCCTTTTTAGTGGTAAAGAAGTAAGTTCCGTAAAACATTGTCCTTTTCCAAATCCGACAAGTTTCATCACTTGGTCACCAAGTGGTTCATCTACGATTACAACCTATCACTTACTATTTAACCACTACCAAAATCTTGAAAGATGTGCGATTAATAAATGCACTCTCGCCCTCACCGATGAGGTCCAGCGCGCCGACCTCGGCTTGCAGTTTGCATGACAGACCTCCGCCCCCGGCGAGTACCCCACCTATGTTCATATTGGCAAGCTGCCTGTCATTGGTGCAGATGGCATCATCTACGGTCTTTATGAGAGCCCGCATCTCGCGTCTGCACCTATAACCCAGTCCAGGCAAAACGGTAGAGTGGACTACTGAGGTTGCAGTTCCGAAAGATGCCAAAAGCTTGTACATATTGCTGAGCGTAGAGTCGAAAAAGCAGTGGCTCTTTGGGCCACGCCCTCGATATCACCGATAAATGACTCTGCAAAGACGGGTGTAAAGAATTTTGCACATCAGGCCGACCGATGAGGTCGGCCTGATGTATTCTCCGCTTCTGAAAGCCTGTAGATGGCAAGTTGGTGGCTTGTGTGGCGACGATAACACTATCCGCCAATGGGGCGTGCTACCCTAGTCTGAAAACGGCTCCCCGTGTCTATCACCCCTTGCTCCGGAGCGTACGTCACGGCCTGACATGCCCTGCGCCGATGACCACCCACTTGTACGTCGTCAGTTCGCGCAGGCCCATGGGACCGCGGGCGTGCAGGCGTTGCGTGGAAATTGCCACTTCCGCGCCCAAGCCAAACTGCCCGCCATCGGTGAAGCGCGTGCTGGCGTTGACGTACACCGCCGCCGAGTCCACTTCGGCGATAAAGCGCGCGGCGTGTGCATCGTCGCAAGTCAGGATGCCGTCCGAATGGCCGGTGCTGTGCGCGGCGATATGCGCTATCGCCTCGTCCAGGTGGTCCACCACCTTCAAGCCAAGAACGAGCGAAAGCCACTCGGTGTCAAAGTCGTCTGGGCCGGCGGGCATAACGGTGGAGGGTAGAGGGTGAAAGATGGAGACGGCGACAGGGTCGGCCCGGAATGTGACCCCCTCGGCGGAGAGGCGCTGAACCAAACGGGGCAGGAATTCGGCCGCCACAGCGCGGTGGACGAGCGCGGTATCCAGCGCGTTGCACACTGTGGGCCGCTGGGTTTTGGCGTTGTGGATCACGTTCAACGCTGCATCCAAATCGGCGCTCTCGTCCACAAACAAATGACAGATGCCGATGCCACCCGTGATGACGGGAATACGGCTGTGCTCGCGACAAAACTTGTGCAGGCCGGCGCCGCCGCGAGGAATAATCATGTCCACGTATTCGTCCAGGGCCAAAAGCTCGGTCACGCGGGCGCGGTCGGCATCGTCCACGAACTGGACCGCATCAGGGGGGAGACCCGAGTCCGCCAGCACGCGCCGGATGACGGCGACCAGCACGCGGTTCGAATTCAACGTCTCGCTTCCGCCTCGCAGGATAACGGCATTGCCGGTCTTGAGCGCCAACCCGGCCACGTCCAGGGTGACGTTGGGACGCGCTTCGTAAATCACGCCGATCACGCCAATCGGCACACGTTGTTTACGGATGGCCAACCCGTTGGGCAAAGTCGTCGCGTCAAACGTTTCGCCCACCGGGTCGGGAAGCGCCACCACATTTCGCAAGTCGGCAGCGATGCCAGCCAGACGCGCTTCGTTCAGCGTCAAACGGTCAAGCCTGGCGGGCGCAAGTCCACCCGCTTGCGCCTCAGCGATGTCTTGCGCATTCGCTGCCAGGATCTCAGCGCGGTCGGCCGTTAACCGATTGGCCAAAGTGGCAAGAGCGACGTTCTTTTGATCGGTGGTCGCGCGCGCCAATTGGCGGGCGGCGGCGCGAGCGTGTTGGCCCAGGTCTTGCATCGTCATAGCATAATCCTTTCAAAACTTAAATCCACAGGAACTCGGAGGAACTTGATTCCCGAGTTTCCGTAAGGCCCTGCGAGTTCCTGCGGGTCACAGCAGCACCAGATCATTCCGATGAATCACCTCGTCGCCGTAAGTATAGCCGAGGACGGTTTCGATCTGTGTGGACTGGCGGCCGCGAATACGCAGCAAGTCGGCGGAACCATAGTTGGCAATGCCGCGCGCAATCTCGTGCCCCTCGGCGCTCGCGACTTTTATGGTGTCGCCGCGCTCAAAAGCTCCTTCGACGGCGATGACGCCGACCGGCAGCAAGCTGCCGCCGTGGCGCAATGCCTGCGTCGCGCCATCATCTACGCGCGCGCAACCTGGCGCTCGTCCGCCCGCCAAGATATACCGCTTGCGGCTCTCAACCGCCGTGGCGACTGGATGAAACCGCGTCCCCAGTTTTTCTCCTGCGCCAAGTCGCGTCAATACGCCGGGCTCACTGCCGCTCGCAATGACGACCATCGCCCCGGAGCGGCGGGCGAGGTCGGCAGCTTGCAGCTTGGTCACCATTCCCCCTGTGCCCAATCCATTGGCCGTTCCGCCCGCCGCGTGCCATAGAGCTTTAGGTATGTCCGGCTCCGTCACATCGGTCACTAACTGGGCGGTTGGGTTGAGAGCTGGATCGGTGGTGAACAGACCTGCCTGGTCAGTCAACAGCACGAGCAGGTCGGCGTCAATCAGATTTGCCACGAGGGCGGAGAGGTTGTCGTTATCACCTACGCGGATTTCTTCGGTGGCGACGGTGTCGTTCTCGTTGACGATGGGGATGATGCCGTGAGTGAGCAGCGCGTTGAGCGTGTTGCGCGAGTTCAGGTAGCGGCGACGGTCGGCCAGGTCGGCGCGCGTTAAAAGCACCTGGGCAATCGTCAGGCCATACAGCCCAAAGATTTGCTCATACAGCGCCATGAGGCGGGGCTGGCCGATGGCCGCCAGCATTTGCTTGGCCGGGACGTCTTTGGGCAATTGTGGAAAGTCTAGCCGCTCGCGCCCGGCGGCCATTGCGCCGGACGAGACCACGATGATTTCACACCCATCGGCGCGCAACTGCGCTACCTGCTGAGCGATTTCCACCAGGCGCGGCGGAGCAAGGCGCGTTGTCCCGGCGGTGAGAGTAGAGGTGCCAAATTTGACGACGAGCCGGCGAAAGATCATAGCAAAGCAATCTCCAAGCAAAGTTGCGCGAATCGTCCGTCAATTATCAATCCATTACCGCAATTGTACCACGAGTCGAAGGTTGTCAAAGATGTACTTGATAGACCTCACGAGCTAGAGCGCCATCTCCGCCGTCACGTCGGCCTTGAACGGAGCGAATTCAAGCTCCATCTCTCGACGGAACTGCCGCGTGTAAAGCTGATAGTAACGTCCACGCGCGCGCAGCAACTCGGCGTGGTTGCCCATCTCGACGATGCGCCCGTTTTCGATGAACAGAATCCGGTCGGCGCGCCGGATGGTCGAAAGGCGGTGCGCGATGATGAAACTGGTGCGGCCCTGCATCAGCTTTTCCATTCCTCTTTGAATCAACGCCTCGGCGAGTGTGTCCACCGAGCTGGTCGCCTCGTCCATGATGAAAATCTCCGGCTGGGCCAACACCGCTCGCGCCAGACTGATCAATTGTTTCTGACCGACTGACAGCAGGTTGCCGCCTTCGCCCACCTCTTCGGCATATTTCTTTGCCAGCGCCGTAATGAAATCGTGCGCGCCGACGAGCCGGGCAGCCTGTTCGATGTCTTCGTCCGAGGCATCCAGCCGGCCATACCGGATGTTATCCCGGATCGTGCCGGAAAAGAGGTGCGGCGTTTGCAGCACTACGCCGATGCGCGACTGGATCGCGTGCAGCGAGAGCGCCGTGTAATCGCGCCCACCGATGCGTAGCGTTCCTCGCCGGGGTTCGTAGAAGCGGCACACCAGGTTGACGATGGTGGACTTGCCTCCGCCGGTCGGCCCGACGAGCGCGATCGTCTCGCCGCGCTTGACCTTGAGCGAGAAATCGGTCAGCACCGGCTTGTCGGCTTCATAGTAAAAGTCAACGTGATCGAACTCAATGTCGCCTTGAAGTGTGCCCGGATCAATCGCGCCGGAGCGGTCAATCACTTCGGGCTTGGAATCCAGCAGTGAAAAGACTCTCTCGGCAGACGCCACAGCATGTTGCATCTCGGCGTACACGCGCGCCAGGTCTTGGATCGGCCATAGCATGAATGAGATGTACGAGACGAACGCCTGGATGCCGCCAATCGTCATGCTGCCCCATTGCACTTGCGCGCCGCCATACCAGATGATGGCGCCCAACGCCGCCGCGCTGATGATTTGCACTGCCGGAAGGAACAGCGCCGAAAGCCACGCCGCTCGAAAGCCCGCACGGTACATATCATCGGTCAGCTCGCCAAACTCGCGCAGGTTTTCTTCTTCGCGGCAGAGCGCCTTGACCACACGCACGCCGGTGATATTTTCGTTGTACGCGCCCGTGATCTTGGAATTGATCTTGCGCACTTGCCGGTACTCGATGATGATCTTTGTCTTGAAATACGCGGCGACGAACAGCAGCACCGGCACAATCGTCACCACGATCAGCGCGAGCCGCCAGTTGATGATGAGCATAAAGCCGAGCGACGTGATGATGGAGAGTGCCCCCCAGCTCGAGTCGAGCAGCCCCCACGTCACCAACTCTGCGATGCGCGTCGGGTCGGATGTGAGGCGCGACATGATCCAGCCCACCGGAGTGCGGTCAAAGTATGAGAACGAGAGGTTTTGCAGATGCGTGAACATCTTTTTGCGCAGATCGTACTGGACGCGCTCGCCCAACATCGCCGTAAAGTAGATCAGCCAGAACACGCTCAAGGCCTGGATGAGCATCGTCGCGGTGTAGATGGCAAAGACTCGCAACAGCGCGGCGTGATCGCCGGATGCGATGCCGTCGTCTATAATCCCCTTGCGGAGAAACCCAAAGTACGAATCGGTGAATGAGACGACGACGTTGGCCGTCATCATCACGGCGACCCACTTCCAGTGCGGCTTGAGTTGCGCGAGTATCCGCAGCAAGGTGTGCCGGTTGATTTGTGAGGTGAATTCCTCTTCGTCGAATGTGTCGGTCACGAGTGAATCCCTTTCGACCCCCATCCCCAGCCCTTCCCCCGCTTCCCGCTTCGCGGGTCGCAGGAGAAGGGAGCGATGTCCTCCCCTGTTCGCGCTTTTGGTGAATGGGGGAGGGTTAGGGTGGGGGCCTCTATGCCATGCTCACGCTGGCGATTTCGTGCTCTAGTTCCGTCTCGATGCGCGTCTGAATGTCATAAATCTGGCGATAGGCGCCAGGCTGCTTGATCAACTCGTCGTGCGTGCCGTATTGCACGATGCGACCCTTGTCCATCACCAAAATCAGGTCCGCGTTCATCAAGCTTTGGATGCGGTGCGCGATGATGAACGTCGTGCGGCCTTGCATCAAGCGCTCAAGCGCCCCGCGAATCGCTTCCTCGGTCTCCATGTCCACCGACGAAGTCGAGTCGTCCAGGATTAGGATGCGCGGGTTTTTGAGCAACGTGCGCGCAATCGCGACGCGCTGTTTTTGCCCGCCGGAAAGCGTCACGCCTTTTTCGCCTACCAGCGTGTCATAGCCGCTCGGAAAACCGACGATGACGTCGTGGATCGCCGCCGCGCGCGCCGCCTCTACGATTTGTTCATCAGAGACCTCTCGCCCGACGCCATAGGTGATGTTTTCGCGGATCGTGCGCGAAAACAGGAACGGCTCTTGCTCGACGATGCCGATCTGCCGGCGCAGGGTGTGGCGCGGGTATTGATTCAACTCGACGCCGTCGAGCGTCAGGCTGCCGCCAGTGTATTCGTAAAAGCGCGGGAGCAGATTGACGAGCGTCGTCTTGCCCGAGCCGGTCGAGCCGAGCAGCGCGATAGCCTGGCCTGGCTTGCACTCGAAGCGAATGTCCTTGAGCACGGGCGCATTGGCTTCATACGCAAAGCACACATCGCGGAACACGACCTCGCCTCGCAGCGAGCCGTCGGGCTGATGTGATCCCGCGGTCAGCGGCTCACGATCTTGCTGGATGACTTGTATCACGCGCCCATACGAGACCAGCCCGCTCGACATCTGCACGACGAGCCGCCCCAGGTTGCGGATCGGCCAAATGATCATGCCGATCATGCCGACGTAGGCCAGATAATCGCCGAGAGTCAGCGCGCCCTGGATCACCATCACTGCCGCGATGTACAGGCCGGTCACCATTTGCAGTCCACAAAAGACATCTGTCACCGGCCAAAAGAAAGAGTGCCAAGTCAACAGCCGCCGTCCGCGCAAAAACTTTTCCCAGTTGTCGCGCTCGAATTTTCCCTGCTCAAAGTCTTGCCGCGCAAACGCCCGCACGACTCGCACGCCGGTCAGGTTTTCTTGCAGCGTCGTGGAAAGCGTCGCTTCTTGTTCCTGGTTCTTTTCATAGATAGCCGAGATGCGCTTGAAAAACCAGATCGAGATGATGATGATCACTGGCACGATGGCGACAGACTTCAGCGCGAGCGGAGCGTTCAGGCTCATCAGCCCGGCAAAGTTGATGACAAACAGCAGAACGATGCGCCAACTGTTGATCGCCTGATCGGCAAAAAAGCGGCGGACGGCGTCCACGTCCGAAGTCGAGCGCTGGATCAATTCGCCGGTCGGCGTGTGATCGTGATAGGTGAACGATAGCCGCTGGATGTGATCGAACAAGTAATTGCGCAGCCGCCGCGTGATGCCTTCCGCTGTTTGAGCGGCCCATCGCCCGCCGAGAAAGGTGAAGGTCCCTTCGATGGCTGCCAGGCCGATAAAGCCCAACGCGACGAGCGGCAAGAGTTCAAAGCGTGTCTTGGCCAGCACGTCGTCCACCAACGCGCGCAGCAGCAAGAATGTGCCCGTCCTGGACATGGCCGCAATGCCCACGCAGATCGTGGCGGCCACATAGACCAGGCGAAAGCCTGTCATCATGCGCCACAGTCCGAGCAGGCGGTTCTTGGAGAGGGTGTGCTTGAGGTCAAGCGATGAGTCGTTCGGTGATGCCAAGTGAGATGTTCTCCATTGTCAGATTGGACTGTGCATTTTACCGCGCTTTGGTCAGATATGCCACACGGCTGGCCATTACTCGCCTTCGGCATATACTTTTCGGTGAGGTGAGGGTGTATGAAGAAGGTGTTTGTCCGACATGGGCGGCAGACCCGACGAGCTACCCGCGATGAGATTCGCGCATTGACGTTGCGCGAGACGCCGGAAGTGTTTGAAACTCTGCCCGCCACTGGAGCCGCCTGGACAGACCTTGACTTGCCGCGCCTGCGCGAGCATTTTCACACTGTTGCGCCAAAAGCCTCGTCGGTTGAGGCGGGATTGATTGATTTAGCAATAACAGTCAGGTTGGCTGTCGTTCAGGCGGGGCAGACATTGCCCACGAATGCCGGTTTGGTTCTCTTTGGCCGCGAGCCGCAGCGTTACAATTCGAGTTGGGGAATCACTGCATTACGCATCCGTGGAACGACCTTTGATCGCGATCTGGTGATAGATCGTCGAGAATTGACCGGTACGGCCGATGCTCTTGTTGAAGCAGGGCAACAATTTGTTGCCGATCACATGCAAGTTGCTTATCAGTTCAAGATGAATCATGTCAAGCGTCAAGACTTGCCTCAGTATTCCTTGGATGCAGTGCGTGAAGCTATCACTAACGCTGTGGCGCACCGGGACTATCAACCTGCCGAAACGACCCAGATGCGCATGTTTGACGACCGGTTAGAAGTGCAAAATCCTGGCGGGTTGTTGCCTGGGCTGACACTGGACGCGGTTTTGCGTGGTGGTATTGCGCGACGGCGTAACGAGGTCATCTCCGAGTTTTTGAAGCAATGGGGGTATGTGGAAAAGGCTGGCTTTGGAATTGTGTTTATCCGCCAGCGGATGCGCAAGTTGGGCGCAGGTGAGCCGCGCTTTGAGGCGACGCCGATCCACTTTATTGCGACTTTGCCTGCGCGTGAGCCACAGGCATGATGCCGCGTTCTAAATTTGAAGCCGTGAGACATGCTCACGGCTTTTTGTTTGCGTGTCGCCTTGACAAACTCCCCTTGTGGTGATACGTTTCAACTCTCTCTAGCAGGACAAGTCTGATCCGATCTGGAGCTAACTATGCCACTGGAGCACGTGCGGACGTTTCGCGTCCGCTACTATGAATGTGACGCCTTCGGGCACGTCAGGGGCGTCAGCTTGCTGCGTTACATGCAAGAGGCGGCGTTTGATGCCTCGGCGGCGGCCGGCTATGACCTGGCGCACTACGAGGAACTGAAACGCTTATGGCTGGTGCGTGAGACGGATGTCGAGAGTCTGTTGCCGCTGCACTATGGCGACTCGGTGCAGGTGAAAACCTGGGTGGCCGATTTCCGGCGCGTGCGCTCGCGCCGCATGTACGAGATGCGGCTGGCTGGCTCAGGCGAACTGGTCGCGCGGGCCAGCACCGATTGGGTGTACCTGGACACCGTCACCGGACGACCGGCCACGATTCCGCCTGAGATGATCGCAGCCTTTTTCCCCGAAGGGATGCCGGAACAATCTTTGCCGCGTGAGAGCCTGCCATCCGCTCCGCCGCCTCCGTCGGGAGTATTCACGGCACGGCAGCGTGTCACGTGGCGCGAGATTGACGGCGCTCAACACGTCAACAACTCGAATTACCTGGCGTATGTGGAAGACTGCGCGATGCAGGTCATGGCCGCGCACGGCTGGCCGCTGGCGCGGATGTGGTCAGACGGAGCTGCGCTTGTGGCGCGGCGACACCGGATCGAGTATTTGCAGCCCGCTGTGTTGGACGATGAATTGGAACTGGCAACCTGGGCTTCAGGCATGGCGGATGACTCGTTCGTGCGTCACACGACGATCACGCGAGTGAGCGATAGAGCGCTGTTGGCTCAGGTACATTCGGTGTATGGCTTGCTCGACCTTGCCACGCGCAAGTCGGTTTCCATTCCGTCGGCGTTCAAGGCAGATTTCGCGTCGAATACTGCGACGTCATAAGCTCGCGCGGCAATCAATCTACGTTAGACATCCAGTTTCACGACGGCGCTCAGGTTGGTGAGCCGATCCGGGTCAAGGCCGCGACCGAGAGACCGGTAAAAAGCTAGCAGTTGTCCCACCGGCAAGCACAACACATTGCGCGCCGCCTCACTCACCTCGGAGGCAAAGGTCACCTCGGCTTCACTTTCTCCCAACGCCAAGACTCGCGCGCCCAAAGCGCGCATATTGTCCAAAACGGACGTTTCATATTGCCGATTGGTCTCCGATACCAAAGCTGTTATCAATGTGTTGGGCGTGACCATCGCTTTGGGGCCGTGGCGAAATTCCATAAAATGAAAAGGCTCGCTGTGGCTGAGCGACATTTCTTTCATCTTCAAGGAAAGCTCGCAGGCCAAGCCGTAGCGCGGCCCGGAGCCTAGGAAATAAAAGCGATCCAGGGTGGCGTCTTGTCCCAGATCGCGCGCCAGAGAATCATAGGCTGTCAGCAGACGCCGCCCGGCTTCCGGCAGATGATCTAGCTCCGCCAACAGAGCCTGGCGTTCTCCCCATAACGCAGCCAGTGCCACAGTGGCGAGATACAGCGTGGAAAAGGCGCGGGTCTGAGCGATGCTTTCTTCTTGCCCTTCCGGGAAAACCAGGTTCATCGCGCCGAGAGTCGTGAGCGGTTTGCCGGCGTAGCACGAAAGCGTCAGCAAGCTGCCCTGGGATTTGGTGAGGAAACTTTCGCAGGCTCGCAGCGTCTCGGTCGTTTCGCCGGAGCGACTGACGGCCACGAGCAGCGTGCGGCGGTCGGCCAAGTAAGCCGAACGCGGGTAGAGCCAGATTTCAGAGGCCGGCAAGCCACGCGCCGGGATGCCGGTTACCTCTTGCAGCAGCGCGGCGGCGGCGAGCGAAAGGTAATAGGTCGAGCCGCAGCCGGTAAAGATCGCCGACTCGTATCGGCCCGCGCGATAAAAATCGCGCAGAGCTTTAGCTGGCGCCAGAACGTTTTTCAATGTCGCCGCCCAGGTTTCCGGCTGCGAAAGGATTTCGCGCCGGGTGTATTCTCCGGCCTGCTTCATCGTGGCTGCTCCCGTTGAGGTTGGTTGCGCCCGCGTTGCGAGATGATGCGCTCGGCGTTGCGGAAATAGATTTTCTCCAGCGCCTCGTCCGGCAGAAACAGGCCGTCAATGCGCCAGCGACCTTGCCGGGGAATCTCGGCCACATCGTAGTTAAAGTATTCGTCGTCGGTTTCGAGGAACCGGTAATACAACCGATACATGTCCAGGCTCGGGCCGGCGTCGGTGCCGAACAGAATCCGGTCGGCGTATTGGATCAAGAACCGCCGCGCGGCGTAAGGCTGGCGTCCCAGTTCTCCGATGCGCGCGCTGATGTCCACATAGTAATTCGGACATCGGTCGAGCAGTTGCCCCACCCACTCCAGGTTTTCCGCATAGCAGCCCACGTGCGCGCCGATGAACGTCGTTTCCGGGTGGCGCGCAATGAGATTCGCCAATCCATCCATGATCGAGGCGAACGAAGGAAACGGTGGACTGGGGAATTGCCAATCGGGGTGAGCATGAAGCTCTTCCCATCGCTCGTTGTGATGATCCAGTGGATCAAAGAACGCCACCGGGTCGGCGACGTGGACCGTCACCGGCAGGTCGAGTTCTCCGGCGGCCGCCCAGAGCGGATCGAGCCGGACGTCGTCCACGGCGACGAGCGCGCCGTGCTGATCCCGCACGCGCAAGCCAAATGGTTTCCAAATTTTGAGCCCTTCCGCTCCACGCGCTGCCTGTTCGCGCAGGTGGGCGGCTGCCCACTCTCCAAAATGATCGCCATGTTCCGGCCACGCCGACCAGTCCACGCCGCCAAAGATACAAAAGCGTTCGGGTGCGGCAGCCTTAAAGTAATCGAGATGCTGATGGAGGATACCCTCGCCCCAACCGCCATCCAGGTCAATGTACGTGCGCACATTGGCTTTATCCAGCACGTCGAGCAATTCGGCCACTGGACGTTTGTCCCATCCCCCGCCGAACTCTTCCCCTAGATGATTGTGCGCGTCAATGACTGGGAAGCGTGGCCGGAGAATCTCTGTGGCGCGCGTGACGAGCGCGGGGTGGGGGGCATAATCTGTGAGTAACATATCGATGGAGATTCGTAATTCTCACTCCTGCCAAGTTTTCGATCAACCTTTGCAGGAGTAGCAGTTGCCACAGTTATATCACCTTTCCGATTGGTCGTCAACGACTCGGCCTCACAAAAAACGCATAATCATGCTACAATGTAAAGATTGACGATACTATCATCGGAGGCCCCCTCGCATGGCAACGCTTTCTCTTGGCAAATATCGTGGGCTGCAGCAGTGCGCCACTCCACGTGGCGCACTATCTGTATTAGCACTGGACCATCGCAATAATTTGCGCGCTGCTCTGCGCCCGGACGCGCCTGATTCGGTGGCAGCAGGCGAGATGACGGCGTTCAAGTGTGAAGCCGTCAAGGCGTTGGCGCCGGCTGCTTCGGCGATTTTGCTTGACCCGGAAGTCGGCGCGGCGCAGTGCATTGCTTCTAGCGCGCTGCCGGGCAACGTCGGGTTGGTCGTGGCATTGGAAGCAACCGGCTATACCGGCGACACAACGGCGCGGCAGAGTCACATTCTGCCCGGCTGGAGTGTGGCAAAGGCCAAACGGTTTGGCGCGAACGCCGTCAAGCTGCTGGTGTACTATCGCCCGGATGCGCCGACCGCCGCCGAAATCGAATCGCTCGTCCGCCAGGTCGCCGCCGATTGCGTGGCACACGACCTGGCGTTTTTCCTTGAGCCGCTGTCGTATTCACTCGAGCCGATGCGCAAAAGACTGGTGCTTGCCGAGCGCCGCTGGACAGTGATCGAAACGGCGCGGCGGCTGGTAGTGCCGGGTGTGGATGTGCTCAAGGTCGAGTTCCCATTCGATGTTGCATCTGAGCGGGACGAGCGCGAATGGGACAAGGCCTGCGCCGAGCTGACGGCGGCCAGCGCCGTGCCGTGGGTATTGCTTTCGGGCGCAGCAGGATACGAAATGTATCTGCGGCAGGTGACGGTCGCCTGCCGCGCGGGCGCGTCCGGCGTGGCGGTTGGGCGCGCGGTATGGCAGGAGGCTCCGGCTCTACGCGACGAGGCGCGCACTATTTTTTTGAATGGTCCGGCTCGCGAACGCATGGCTCGCGTGACCGCGTTGTGCGATGCCCTCGCCCGCCCGTGGACCGATTATTACTCTGCGCCCGACGTTCATCCGGACTGGTATGAACACTATTAGAGATTTCGACCTCCTCGTCGTCGGCGATCTCAACGCTGACTTGATCTTGCGCGGCGACGTGGAGCCGGCCTTTGGGCAGGTCGAAAAGCTGATTGACGATGCGACTTTGACGCTGGGCAGTTCGTCGGCCATCTTTGCCTGCGGCGCGGCCAGGCTTGGCATGCGCGTCGCTCTTGTCGGCAAGGTAGGGGACGATGAGTTCGGGCGCTTTGTGGTGCGCGAGATGAACGAACGTGGTGTGAACACCCAAGGCGTCGTCGTTGATCCACGGGTCAAGACCGGTCTCACCGTCATCCTTTCGCGTGGCAATGACCACGCCATGTTGACCTATTCCGGTTCCATCGGCGCGTTGCGCTTTGCCGAAATTGATCAGGCCCTCATTGCGCGCGCCCGCCATTTGCACGTCGGCAGCTACTTTCTCCTCGACGCTCTGTGCCCGGACATCCCGATGCTTTTTGATCTGGCGCGCGCCTCCGGCCTCACGATTTCGCTCGACACCAACTATGACCCGACTGAAAAATGGAACGGCGGCCTGGCCGAAGCCCTGCGCCGCGCCGATGTGTTTTTGCCGAACGAAACCGAACTGAGCGCCATCGCCGGCATCGCCGATACAGTGTCGGCGCTTGACCGTTTGGCAGGTGGCGGTGCTTGCGTGGCGGTCAAGCTTGGCGCGCGTGGCGCGATGGCGCAGCGCGGAAACGAGCGTGCCTCGGCGCAATCTCTGCCGGTGGATGTAGTGGACACGACCGGCGCGGGCGATACGTTCAATGCCGGGTTCGTCTATGGCTACCTGGCCGGGTGGGAACTGGCGCGCGCACTGCGGCTGGGCTGCGTGTGCGGCTCACTTTCCACGCGCGCGGCGGGTGGTACGACGGCTCAACCCACATTGGCGGAAGCGTTAGAGAAACTGTGATCCTGTGCGTCACTCCCAACACCGCGATTGACCGGACGCTGATTGTGCCAGGGTTCCGAGCGGGCGAAGCACTCCACGCTGAACGCGCGTTGGTCGTGGCCGGAGGCAAGGGCCTCAACGTCGCCCGCGTCATCCGCTTGCTCGGCGGCGAAGCGCGTTGCGCCGGGTTCCTCGGCGGGCACAACGGGCGACTGTTTGCAGAGTTGGCCGAGCGGGAAGGGTTGCGCGGCGCATGGACTTGGGTCGAGCACGAGACGCGCACATGCGTCATCATCGTGGACCCGGAGCACGGCCAAGCCACCGGCGTCTATGAGCCGGGGGCAACACTTTCGCTTGAGGATTGGGCGCGCTTGCAGGCAGACGTGCTGCGCGAATCCACTGACGCCAGCGCCGTTTGTTTCAGTGGAAGTCTTCCCTCCGGCGTTCCGCCAAAAGCTTTTGCGGATTTGATTGCAAGCCTCGGCGCGGCGGGGCGGCGGGTGTGGGTGGACACGAGTAGCGCGGCATTGCAAGCGGCGCTCGCGGCTGAGCCGTTTGGAATCAAAGTGAACGGCTTGGAAGCGGGCGCAGTTCTGGGGCGAGACGTTCAAGGCGTGGCAGCGGCGCTGGAGGCAGCCGACGAATTGCGGCGCGCAGGGCCGACGCTGGTCGTGTTGACGTTGGGTGCTTCCGGTGCGGTTTTGGTCAGTGAGAGGGAATGTTGGCACGCGCAGCCGCCGCCGGTGCGGGCCATGAGTTCGGTCGGCAGCGGCGATGCGTTTCTGGCCGGGCTGGTCACCGGATTGGAATCTGGAAGTGGATGCTCTGACGCTTTGCGCCGGGCCGTGGCGGCCGGCACAGCCAATGCGCTCTCGGCGGGCGGTGGGCAGTTTGCGATGGCGGATTTCAATCGCTTGCTGAGAGAGACGGTGATCCGCCAACACTAGCGCGGCTTGCTGCCGCAACCAGGCTTTTTCTGCGAATGGGCGCGAATAGACGCTAGTAAAAAGAAGGCTCTACCGGTTTGAACCGGACATCTCGTGCCAAGGCGCAAAGGAAGATGTTATGACCGACAATCGGATGCTCATTAGCACTGGCAGCCTGACCCGCGAATCGCTGGCGGGGCAAGTGGTGGTGGTCACCGGCGCGGGAGGCGGCATCGGCTTTGAGGCGGCTCGCGCACTGGTCTGGCTCGGCGCGCGCGTGATCCTCGCCGAGATCAACAAGAACGCTGGCAAAGCCGCGGCTGAACGCATCGCACAAGAGATGGGCGCGGGCACGGCGGCCTCTATTCAAACGGACGTAGGTGATGAACGGAGTGTGAGTAATCTGGCGCGCCAGGCTTTGCGGATGTATCGCAAGGTTGATGTTGTCCTCAACAACGCCACCATCGCTCCGTTGGGGGCAGTCAGGGATGTGTGGATCAAAGACTGGGACGCGAGCTACCGGGTCAACCTACGCGGGCCGGTGCTGATGGCAAGGGCTTTTCTGCCGGGCATGTTGGAGCGCAATCACGGCGTCTTTGTCTGCGTCTCATCGGTTGGCGCCGCCTACATGGGCGCTTACGAGTCATTCAAGGCAGCGCAGGTTCATTTGTCCAATACACTGGACGCAGAACTCGAAGGAACGAACGTCCTCGCCTTTACTATCGGGCCGGGGATGGTGCGCACAGCCACTGCCCAGACGGGGATCGAGAAGATCGCCCCACTGTATGGCAAGAATGTCGAAGAGTTTTACGCTATGAGCAAGGACCACATCATCTCTGTGGAGGCGGCGGGCGCGGGGTTTGCCGCGGCGATTGCCCTGGCCTCTCGTTTCCGTGGTCAGGAAACTCACTGCAAAGCGGCCTTGATCGCCGCCGGGATTGATCTGAAAGATCAGGAGGTAGGGAAGGCATCGCGCACTTTTAGCGACGAAGAGCTCAGCCAAGCATTGGAGCTTTGCCGCCGGGTTCGCGCCACGCTGGCGGAGCAGTCCGAAGGCTGGACGAAGCGGCCGCTGTTTGAGCGGCAGTGGGTGATCCGTGATTTTTCCCATAACGCGGGCATGCCGGCCGAGCAGTGGCTCGATCTGTTGGGCAGATTGGAACGTTGCTTGGAAGCGTGCGACCAGGGCACGCTGGCGACGCTCCATGTCCCGGTCGAGCAGTTGGCCAGGTACTATAAGCATCTGGAAGAACTGGCAGCGGGTTATGAAAAAGACCCGGCCAAGCTTAAAGAGTATACGCAGATCATGCGCGGCTGGCAGGACGATGCTAATCGCCTGGCAGCTCTCATCGGTGGACAAGGGTGAGATAAGTAACGCCCGCGCAGATTGGGTAGACGGGCCCAAGTGATGGGATACAGCAGGGCGGATAGTGTGTCTGGCCGAACTGCTTTCTGGCCTCGACAACTCAACGGATAAGAGAAAACAATGAACAACAGAGAAAGAACGTTGGCCATATTGAATTACGCAAGTTACGACCGGCTTCCCCTGGTGCATTTTGGATACTGGGACGAGACCCTGGAAAAGTGGGCTGCCGAAGGGCATATCACCGCAGAGCAAGCTCGGAATTGGAAGGATGGGAATCCCATAGATGCTGCTATTGCTGAAAAACTCGGCTTTGATTTCAATTGGAGCCATTGTTTTTCTCCGATCACAGATTTGTTGCCCGCGATTGAAGAGAGGGTCTTGGAGGAATTCCCCGATGGTTCGCGGAACATACTCAACGCCGACGGCGTCATCGTCACCAAAAAGACGGGGGCAACCGGCATTCCACACGAAGTGGATCACTTGCTCAAAGGCAGACAAGAGTGGGAAGAGTTTTTTCTTCCTAGACTCCAGTTCTGCAAAGAGCGGATCACCGGCGTGAACGTCAACGCGGGGGGAACAGAAGTGCCGTTCAGCGAGGGAGGGCTTGACTATTTGCGGCGCGGTGAATGGGATGACCCTTACGGTTTGTGGTGCGGCAGTCTGTACGGGCGCATTCGCAACTGGTTGGGTATGGTCGAGTCCGCTTACTTGCAAGTGGATGATGCGAAACTGTTCCATGAGATCATTGAGACGGTGGGCGACCTGTGTTACCGCTGCGTGGAGAATGCTTTAAAGATCACCGGCACCCAATTCGATTTCGGCCACTTGTGGGAGGACATTTGCTTCAAGAGTGGGCCCTTGATCAACCCACGAGTGTTCAGGGATCAAGTCGGCCCGCACTACCGACGCATCACGGATCTCCTCAACCGGCGTGGAATTCACATCGTCTCCCTTGATTGCGACGGCAAGATTGATGCGCTCGTGCCGATCTGGCTGGAAAACGGTGTCAATACCATGTTCCCCATCGAGGTGGGCACCTGGAATGCCAGCATCAGGCCGTGGCGTGAGAAATACGGCCGCGAGTTGCGCGGAGTGGGCGGGATGGATAAGAGAGTGTTTGCCTACGATTACGCCGCGATTGACGCCGAAGTGGAACGGCTCAAGCCTCTGGTCGAGTTGGGCGGCTATATCCCCTGTCCCGACCATCGCCTTGCTCCAGACGCCAAGTGGGAGAACGTGCAGTATTACTGCGACACGATGAGAAAGGCGTTTGGGTAGATTGGCAGCCGTGAATGCAGGTCCTCATTTGATGCGCTCGCCTCGTTCTGAATTTATCGCCGGCGTCAGGGCCGAACTGCCGCTCATGCTTGGCGTGATTCCGTTCGGTATGATTTACGGGGTGCTGGCCATGGGCGCAGGGTTGCCCGTCGGCGCGGCGATGGCGATGTCATCCATCGTGTTTGCCGGTTCGGCGCAGTTTGTGGGCGTGCAGCTCATCCGCTCTGGCGTGCCGGGAATGGTCATCGTCTTTACCACGTTCATCGTGAACCTGCGGCACATGTTGTACAGCGCCTCTGTCGCGCCGCATTTCGCGCGCCTCAGCCCCAGGTGGAAGTGGTTGTTGGCCTATTTGCTCACCGACGAAGCCTATGCCGTCGCCATCACCCGTTACAATCAGGCAGCGGCCGCAGCCACCGATTTTGCCAACAAGCATTGGTACTTTCTGGGCGCGGGGCTGACCTTGTGGGTCACATGGCAAATCAGCACGGCGGTGGGCATCTTTCTCGGCGCACAAATCCCAGCCAGTTGGTCGCTCGATTTTACGCTGGCGCTTACTTTCATTGCGCTCGTCGCGCCGGCGCTCCGCGATCGGCCTAGCATGGCGGCGGCGCTTTCAGCCGGCGTCATCGCAGTGCTGGCCGCCGACTTGCCCTACAAACTGGGGTTGATGGTTGCGGCCATCGGCGGCATCGCAATCGGGTTGTGGGTCGAAGCGCGACAGCCGTCGAGCGCCCTGCATCGTCAGCGAGCAGACAACCCATGAATGTGTGGTTGCTTCTCATTGGCATGGGTATTGTCACCTACGCGATTCGCCTGTCGCTCATCGTTCTGATCGGGCGTGTGGATGTGCCGCCGCTCATTCAACGGGCATTGCGCTTCGTGCCGCCGGCAGTGCTGTCCGCCATCATTTTCCCAGAGTTGTTGAGGCCCGGCGGCACGCTAGATCTGTCTCCTGGCAATGTTCGGCTGCTGGCCGGAGTGTTGGCCGCCGGGGTCGCCTGGCGCACCAAGAACGTGCTGCTGACGATTGGAGTCGGCATGGTGGCGCTCTGGGTCTTGCAGGTGGTGATTCCTCATTGAGGTAGGGTGGCTCATCTTTCGGGCATCGCCAAAACCGCAGCGCCCTGAATCTGCCCCTGGCGCAGGCGACTCAGGGCGTCGTTCGCTTGTTCCAGGGAAAAGACTTGCACTTCGGTTTTGACCGGCACTTGCGGCGCGATCTTGAGGAACTCTTCGCCGTCTTGGCGGGTCAGGTTCGCCACCGAGCGGATCACTCGCTCTTCCCACAGCAGGCTGTAAGGAAAAGATGGAATGTCGCTCATGTGAATGCCGCCGCTCACGACGACTCCGCCCTTGACGGTCGCTCGGAGCGCGGCTACCACCAGCGGCCCGACCGGTGCAAAAATCAGCGCCGCGTCTAGCTTGTCTGGGGGCATGTCTGTGGAACTGCCGGCCCAGACGGCCCCCAGCCGGCGAGCAAACTCTTGCGCCTGTGTGTCGCTCGGTGAGGTGAACGCATAGATGTGTTTCCCCTGATGTACTGCCACTTGAGCAATGATGTGAGCCGCCGCGCCAAAGCCGTAAATCCCCAGGCGCTTCACGTGCTCTCCCGCCAGCCGGTACGTCCGGTAGCCGATCAGCCCCGCGCATAACAGCGGAGCGACCTCTACATCACGATACGATTCCGGCAAGTGAAAACAGTATTGCTGATAGGCCACCGCAAATTCGGCATAGCCGCCGTCCAGGGTGTAGCCGGTGAACAGCGGGTGATCGCACAGATTCTCCTGGCCTCGCTGACAATAGCGGCATGTGCCATCTGTGTAGCCCAGCCACGGCACACCAACACGGTCGCCCAGTTTAAACTGGTTGACCCGTTCGCCCATCTGAATCACGGTGCCGACGATCTGATGTCCTGGGATCAGGGGCAGCTTCGGCTCAGTGAGTTCGCCATCTACGATGTGCAGGTCGGTGCGGCACACCGCGCAGGTGTGCACCTGAATCAAGACCTGTTCGGGATTGGGGTGTGGAACAGGCACGCGCATAGCGCGCAATGGTTGCCTCGGTGCGTCTAGCACCATCGCGCGCATCATAGTTGGAATTTCCATTTTGGCCCTCCGCTATGTTACGACTTACGCCCGGAATTCACTTTGTGTTTTGGCTTGATCTCGCCGACAAGCTTACCTTCAGACGGGACGAAGCGCTCGGGGGATAAGATAACGCTGCTGGCACCAGCGCCTCCGCGTGTCTTGTCTACCGGTTTCTTTTCTGGAGTTTCGAGCTGCTTCCGCCAGGTGCGCAGCTTTTCGAATTCGCCAGGGTTGATCTGGTAGTGGATCGCGTGGTTCAGGATGTGCTCGACCAAAAGTGCGAGCACCTGGCGGCGCAAATCGGCGGCGTCACCAAAGGGATGCCAGGCAGCATAACGTTCAAGGTCTCGGATAAAGAACAATGCAGCCGGGGTGTGGGCGCTGCGCTTGAGGAAGAGCGTGGGCATGTGTCCGGCGCGCCGGGCAGCCAGCCATTCCGCGCCCACCGGGGCCCGGATGTCGCCGCCGAGAATGAGCAGATGAAGGTCTGCCTGGGCAGCGGCTTGCAGGTCGAGCGGTTCATCTGTGACGGGCGTCTGGGTGATGCGCCAGCCCAACGAGGTGGGGATTTCGGTGATGGCCCGACTCAGTACCTCGCGTTCAAGCGCCAGGTCAGATGCTGCGGAGATGTACAGCAAGACTCTATCGGCCATGGGATACGCTCCTACTTTTCCAGTAGAGAGTATATCGCCTCGCCTGACCCACGTCAAGGGTTGATTGGCAACTGGGCACAACAACGAATTTGGGAAACAACCAATCTGAGTATAAGTATAACGCAGGTGGATGGCAGGTATTGTGATAAAATATTAGCATGGCATCAGTTGATAACCGATACCCCAAATTGCGAAACGTTGATATGCGTCCGATCGTGCAAGGCGGCCAGACTCGCATCTTGCTGCGCGACCCACTGCAACTGACCGACAAAACGCTGCTCGTCCCGCAACCGCTAGCCCCTGTGTTGGTGTTGTGCGATGGAACGCGGGAGGACGCCAAAGCTCTGAGCGCTTCGCTCGCGGTGCGATACGGGCTGCGCATCTCGCCCGGCGTCATCGAGCAACTCTTGACTGCGCTGGATGAAGCGCTGTTGCTGGATAACGCTACCTTTGCCCAGGCGCGTGACCGGGTGCTGGCTGAATATCTTCAAGCTCCTTTCCGTTCTCCAATCAATGCCGGACAATCCTACCCGGCTAATGTGGACGAACTGCGGCGTTTGCTGCAGGGTTACCTCGATGCTGCGGAGAGTGAGTTGGCTGCTTCGTGCTATGCCAGCCTGCCGACGCATGAGGATGCGTCGGCTATGTCGTCAAATATCTGTGGCCTGGTGAGTCCCCATATTGATTATGCGCGTGGTGGGCCGGTCTATGCACGCGTCTGGAAGCGAGCCGCAGAAATGGTCCAAGCAGCCGACCTGGCGGTGGTGCTGGGCACAGATCACTTTGGCGAAGACGGCCAACTGACGCTCACGCGCCAACACTATGCTACGCCGTTCGGGACGCTGCCGACGGCGCGCGAGGCCGTGGATGCGCTGGCCGAGGCAATGGGTGCGGAAATGGCCTTTGCCGGAGAATTGCGACACCGCAGCGAACATTCGATTGAGCTGGCAGCCATCTGGCTTCACTACATTCGCGAGGGGCAGCCGTGCGAATTCGTGCCGATTCTGTGCGGTTCGTTTGGCCGCTTTATTCGGGGTGAGGCGGAACCGGAAGGCGATCCGGCGATCAATGCGTTGTTGGGTGCGTTCAAAGATGTGGTGGCGGGGCGTCGAGTGGTTGTGGTGGCTGCCGGTGATCTTTCTCACGTCGGCCCGGCGTTCGGCGGTCAACCTGTGGATTTTGTCGGGCGCGCCCGGCTTCAAGCGGCTGATGATGAGTTGATAGAGCGGGTGTGCGCGGGCGATGCGGAAGGGTTCCTCACGGCAGTCAGGCGTGTGCAAGACCGGAACAACGTATGTGGCGTGCCGCCGATTTACCTGGCCTTGCGAATGTTGGGCCGGGTTCAGGGCGAGCGAGTGGCTTACGACCGTTGCCCGGCGGATGAGGATGGCGCCTCGCTGGTTTCGGTGTGCGGTGTTGTATGGAAGTGACGGATGTGCTGCTATCGTCACTCAGAGCCTGTCTGAAAAGGGCGACACACTTCGCGCCATGTCGCCCGCTCCGCTACAGCAACCCGACCCTGGCGTTGAACTCTTCAATGAGCGCGTCAATCGCGTCGGCCTGGCTTTGGAAGCCCGTCCAGTAATCCTGATCGTGCCACTGGGCATTGATTTCGTCATAGGTGCGGCCCTGCTGCTCCACCCAGGTAAAGTATTTCAAGTTGTGGACGCGCCGGCGGTCGGCGTAGCTCAGCTCGATCATGTTGTCGGTGGATTGGCCGTGCAGGTAGCGGGCGAAATCGGCCGCGGCGTTTATTTCGGTGTACTCGCCGGATTCCTGCCGCATCTCTTGCAGGCGACTGCCGTAGAGCTGCATCGAATCCGTCAGAACGGTGAGGACAATGTCGTTCTCGCCCAGCTCATAGTACTTGGCGAACTTGACCGCCGAGAGCACATTCGAGATGCCGGAAAAGCCCAGCAGGTCAAGCCGGTTGACGATGTCTTCCGGCACACCCTGCTTGGCCAGGTAAGCGCGGCCCGCTGGCTCGTTGAACAGGCGCGAGAGGTTGACCACGGCGTTGTCATCAATCGCCACGACGATATCGGTGTTCTTGACGTTGTGAATCCAGGGCACATGCTTGTCGCCGATGCCTTCGATGCGGTGCGCGCCAAAGCCGTTTTCGAGTAGGGTGGGGCATTGGAGCGCTTCGCTGGCGACGATCTTGCTGGCAGGAAAGAGCTGCTTCATATAGTCGCCGCTGGCAAGGGTGCCCGCCGAGCCGGTGGCCGAGGCCATGCCGCGAAAAGTGTCGCGCGGGCCAGAGACGCGCTTCAACACTTCTTCCATCGCGTGGCCGGTGACTTGATAGTGCCACAGGTAATTCCCAAACTCTTCGAACTGATTGAAAATCATCAGGTCTTGGCCGGAGCGGCGGAGTTCCCAGCACTTGTCAAAGATTTCCTTGACGTTGGATTCGCTGCCCGGCGTGGCGATGACTTGTCCCGCGATCTTGGCTAGCCATTCAAAGCGCTCGCGGCTCATGCCTTCGGGCAAGATGGCGATGGACTGGCAACCCAACAGGGCCGAGTCATACGCGCCGCCACGGCAGAAATTGCCGGTCGAAGGCCACACCGCTTTTTGTGTGGTCGGGTCGAACTGGCCGGTGACCAGTCGCGGCACCAGGCAGCCAAAGGCTGCGCCGACTTTGTGCGCGCCAGTGGGGAACCACTTGCCGACCAGAACAATGATGCGCGCGTCAGTGCCGGTCAGACTTTTGGGGAACTCGAGGTAGTTGACGCCGCCAAACCCGCCTCCTTGCAGAGTCGGCTCATTGTGCCAGGTGATGCGGAACAGGTTGCGCGGGTTGACGTCCCACAAACCGATCTTGCTCAATTCCTCTTTCATCTTAGCTGGAATCAGAGCAGGGTTCTTCATCTGCTTGTAAGTGGGGATGATAATGTTGCACTCGCGCGCTCGCTTCACGGCGCGCTCGAGACGATCAGGCTGCACGGTCAAGTCAATCATTTTTCATCTCCTTATTATGGCCCGGTCCGGCAGAATCCACGTATCGGTTTTGCCTTCCAGCGCATCCATGATCGCCTTGGGCTGAGTGTATTGTATCACGATACATCGAAAAATCGTATCTTTTCAAAGTGGGGGGATTTGAACCTTGCGAAGGTTTGAGATGACACGAAAAATCAATAGTAATTGACAGGTAATGACTCTTGCAATAAAATGATGTCAGACTTTTGTCGTCTTGTCACATCACGGCTGGACAAGTCCGAGCAGTCCCCTTTCTCGCCTTGTCACCTTCACGATAAGCAAAACTCGGAGTGCGCACATGGAACGATTTAGCTACGTTCGGGCCTCTAGCATCACGGAAGCAGTCGCCTTGTTGAATGAGCCAGGTGTGCGCAGCCGTCCCCTGGCCGGTGGCACCGACCTGGTGCTCCTTACACGCGCAGAGCCTTCACTGTGTGACCGTGTGGTAGATATCTCGCTGATCCCCGACTTGCACCGCATCTATCAAAACGATGATTGCGTAACTATTGGCGCCGCCGCCACGTTCAGCCAAGTTATCGAGAGCCCGATTGTTTCGCAGACAGCGCCCGTGCTCACTCAAGCTTGCCGGCAGGTCGGCGCGGTGCAAGTTCGCAATATGGGCACACTCGGCGGCAATGTCGCCAACGCCGCAGCTTGCGCCGATTCTTTGCCCGCGCTGGTATGCCTGGATGCTGTCGCTCGCGTCGTAACGCCGCGGGGCGAGCGCGAGTGGCTGGTATCGGAGCTGGTGCGCGGCCCGAATCGGACGATCATTCCCGCTGGTGGATTGCTGGTCTCTTTGAGTTACAAAGTTCCGCCGCCGGGCAGTCGGAGCGTGTTCATAAAACTAGGGCGACGCAACGCGATGGCGATCTCGCGGCTGACGGTGGCCGCGCTGGGGCGGCTCACTTCGCGCGAGGCAGGTCGGATTGCCGAAGCCCGACTCGTGCCCGGATCAGCCACACCGCAAATCTGCCGCTTCAAAGTTGTGGAAGAAAGTTTGGTCGGCCAAATGCCGAGTCGTGACCTCTATCAATCCGCCGCGCGACTGGCTGCCGATGAGATGACGCGGCTGGCGGGACGACGCTGGTCATCCGAGTTCAAGGAACCGACGCTAATCGCCCTGACCGTGCGCGCATTGGCGGAGGTGTTCGAGCAGCGGGCGCTATAGGATAGCGCCCTATGATAGCACCCTGTAGAGAACCTACATAGGCCGCTATCTCTATAGCGGCCTGCGGAGGGACGCATGAGGATCGCCTTCACGTTGAATGGGTCTCCAGTCAGTGTTGACACTCCCGCCGATAGCACCTTGCTGGGCGTGCTGCGCGACTATCTTGGCCTGACCGGCACCAAGCAAGGCTGCGAGATCGGCGAGTGCGGCGCTTGCTCCGTGCTCCTCGATGGGCGATTGGTGAACGCGTGCCTGGTGCTGGCCGCGCAGGCGGGCGGACGGCAGGTTGTCACCATCGAAGGCATCCGCGGCCCCGATGGCGGTCCCAACGATTTGCAGCAAGCGTTCATTGACTATGGCGCAGTGCAGTGCGGTTACTGCATCCCCGGCATGGTTCTGGCCGGTGAATCGCTCCTCGCCGCCAATCCGAAACCCAATCGGACAGAGATTCGTGAGGCCGTCGCAGGCAATCTATGTCGCTGCACAGGCTACCAGCAGATCGTGGATGCGATCCAGGCGACGGCGAGCAAGCGGCAGGGGAAGAGCGGCCATGTCTGATACTCAATACGTCGGCAAGCCCGCCACGCGAGTGGACGCGCTGGAAAAGGTTTTAGGCACAGCCAAATACGTGGGCGATTATCGTGTGCCGGGCATGGTCTATGCGCGCGCTTTGCGGAGCACTTGGCCTCACGCGCGCATCGTTCGCGTGGACGTGACGCCAGCCCTGCAAGTTCCCGGCGTCCTGGCTGCCATCACCTGCGACGATTTTGTGGATCACGGGCGCTTTGGCTTTCCCGTCCAGGATATGTACATGCTTGCCTACCAGCGCGTGCGCTATGTGGGCGATGCCATCGCGGCCATCGCCGCCGAGACTGAAGACGCGCTGCTGGCCGGATTGAACGCTATCGTCGTGGAATTGGAGCCGTTGCCAGGCGTATTTGATCCGGTAGAGGCATTGCGGCCCGACGCGCCCATCATCGGTGAGCGCCCCTGGGATGCGCCCGACATGCCGAGGGGAAATCTGCTGACCCAATACGTCGTGCGTAAAGGTGAGCCGGATGCCTTGCTGCCTGATTGCGCTGTTACGCTCGATGAGGAATACAGCACCATGCACCAGGAGCACGCCTATATTGAAACTGAAGGCGCGCTCGCGGTGCCGTGGCCCGGCGGCGGCACGTCCCCTTCAGGGAGCAATGGCGTCACGGTCTATGCCTCGTGCCAAAGCCCGTTCATCAACCGGAACAACCTGTGCCGTGTATTGGGCCTGCCGGAAGAGGACGTCCGCGTGATCCAGCCGCAGGTGGGCGGCGCGTTTGGCGGCAAGGACGACTTGCTCTATCAGACTTCGAGCCAAGTCGCCAAGCTGGCTTTGCTCACAGGCCGCCCGGTGCGCATGACGTTTTCCCGCGAAGAGTCCATGATTGCCTCTTACAAGCGAGACGCCATGCAGGTCCATGTTCAGCTCGGCGCAGACCGTGATGGCACGTTGCGGGCAAGCAAGGTTCACGCCGTCGTGGACAGCGGCGCGTATGCCAGCATCACTCCTTTCACAGCCTGGCGGTCGAGCATCCATGCGATGGGGCCGTATCGCTACGACGCCTGCCATGTGGACACGGACGTGGCTTATACGAACAACGGCTATTCGGGCGCGTTTCGCGGTTTTGGCAACACCGAGGTGTGCGCCTGCATCGAGCAGGCGATTGATGAACTAGCCTACAAGCTCAACCTGGATCCGATTGACTTTCGCTTGCGCAATTGCTTGCGCCCAGGCGACACCACGCCGCACGGTCAACCGCTCGGCGACGATGTGGCGCTGGCCGAATGTCTGGAACAGGTGCGCAAGCTATCCGATTGGGATCGCAAACGATCTGACTTCCAACTTCAGACCTCCGACTTACGACGCGGCCTTGGCGTGGCGGCGGTGTTTCATGGCATGTCGTTGGGCGCGGAAGGAGCCGATTTCGCCGTCAGCACGCTGGCCGTCAATGACGACTACACTTTGACACTCACCTCTGGCTTGACTGACTATGGCACCGGCTCACGCACGGTCTTTACGCTCATCGCCGCCGAGACGCTTGGTCTGCGACCGGAACGCATCAAGATGCCTCGCCCTGATACTGAATCGGCGATAGATAGCGGCCCGACGGTGGCCTCTCGCGCCACGGTGCTGGGGGGCAATGCTACGCGCGCCGCGGCGATGCGGCTCGACAGCCTGCTTGTGCGCGCGGCTGCCGATCTCTTGGGTTGCGAGGATGCGCAAGTCATGCGTCACGGCGAGCGCTACATCGGCCCGAACGAAGAGCCAGCATCCTTTGAGCAAGTGGTTGATCACGCGCGCAAGATGGGCCTGGCGCTTTCGACGCGTGGGCGGTGGAACATGCCAGAGATTCACTGGTCGTTCGAGCAAGGCCGGGGTAAGCCCTACTTTGCTTATCACTTTGGCGCGCAAGTGGCCGAGGTGTTGGTGGACACCGGCACGGGCAAAGTCGAGGTAACGGGCATCTGGGCCGCGCACAACACGGGCAAAGTCATCTTTCCTCAGGGCGCGCTGGGTCAGTTGTATGGCGGCATCACCCAAGGCATGGGATATGCGCTGATGGAACGAGTTGACTTTGACAACGGCTACCTGCAGGCAACCAACTTTGATGAATACCTGATTCCGACGGCGATGGATGTGCCCGACATCGTCGGTACTTTTGTGGAAAAGCCGTTCGCGCACGGCCCCTTTGGCGCCAAGAACATTGGTGAGCCTGGCATGGTGCCGACAGCGCCCGCGATCTTGAATGCCATCTTTCACGCCACTGGCCGGCGGGTTCGACACTTGCCCGCGAACCTGGAACGAGTGCTGCTGGGCCACGACCTACGCCGCGACTTTGCTGCGCGCCAGGCGAAAGAGGGTTCTGACCGTGCTTGCAAGCTGGGGCTGCATGCCAGCGGTTGACCAAAACGTTTAGGATGTTCACGGGTCCCTGGCCGGCGATCCAGTCAAAGTCACGTTTGGGTTTAGATTTGGCTTGATTTCTCTTCCTTTCAGAATTTGATGTCTATGAATCGTGATGCGTGAAACGTGATTCCCACGTTTCACGCATCACGATTCAGGTTATTCGTACCTCAATGCGTCAATCGGATTCAAGCCCGCCGCGCGCCAGGCCGGATACCAGCCAAAGAACACGCCGACCGCCGCTGAGAACAGCGTCGCCAGCAGCACCGCATCCAATCCCACAATCGGCGTGATGGTTGAACCGCCGAACTGCACTCCGCCCATCAACCGTGAAGCGCCCCAGCCCAACGCAACGCCGATGATGCCACCCGCCAAGCTCAGGAAGGCCGCCTCGGTGAGGAACTGGGACAGAATGTCGCGTTTGTGCGCACCCACCGCCTTGCGCAGCCCGATCTCGCGCGTTCGCTCGGTGACGCTCACCAGCATGATGTTCATGATGCCGATGCCGCCCACGAGCAGTGAGATGCCCGCAACGCCGCCCAGGAACAACGTCAGGATGGTGGCAATCTGGCTGGCCGAGTTGAGAATGTCCTGTTGACTCGAGACGCTGAAATCATCCTCGAACGTGATGTGGTGGCGTTCGCGCAGCACCTCGCTGATGGCGGAGACGACTTGGGCAGAGACTGACTGGCTCGTGATCTGGATGTTGATGCTTGAGATGCTCTTCTGCCCACCTGAGACACGGTTCTGGCCGAACAGCCGCGCCTGCGCTGTGGTGATGGGCACCAGCGCCAGGTCATCCTGGTTGCCCATGCCGGATGAGCCTTTGGCGGCCAGCACGCCGATCACGCGGAAGGGCTGGCTATCAATGCGGATGGTCTTGCCCACCGCCGACGACGCATCGCCAAAGAGGGTGGTGGCGGTTGTATTCCCCAGCACGACGACGAGCGACTGCGCGGTAACTTGTTCCGACGAAATCCCCTCGCCGAAGGCTGTAGTATAGTTGCGCACCGTGGTGTATTCGGGCGTCACACCATAGATGCGCGCGCGTGTGTTCTGGCTCTGATAAACCATCTGCCCGAACGAATCCACTTCCGGCGCGACGGCGACGATGGAAGACAGGTTAACGAGCGCTTCTGCGTCTTCCAGCGTGAGCGTCTGCGCAGTGCCGGCTTCCTGCCGCACGCCGCTCGATTGTGTGCTGCCGGGCCGCACATACAACAGGTTGGTGCCCATGCTTTGAACTTGCGACGTGATGGACGCTTGCGCGCCTCGCCCGATGGACAGCATCGCAATCACCGCCGCCACGCCGATGATGATGCCCAGCATCGTCAGCGCACTGCGTGTCTTGTTCGCCGTAATATTGCGGAGTGCCATGCGCAAGCTCTGCACGATGCTCGCCAGCGGCGAGAGGACCGCGTTGCTTTCTTCTCTCGGTTCGGATGTGCGCGTGGACGGGTCTTTGGCCTTGACGACTTCTTCCCGCTCGACGCAGCCGTCACGGACTCGGATGATGCGCTGCGCCCGCGCGGCTACATCAGGATCGTGCGTCACGAGCACGACCGTCATGCCTTCCGCGTTGAGCCGCTCGAACATCTTCATGATCTCTTCGCCGGCGACGCTATCGAGGTTGCCGGTCGGCTCGTCCGCCAAAATGATGGCCGGTTTGTTCACCAGCGCGCGCGCGATCGCCACGCGCTGTTGTTGCCCGCCGGAAAGCTCGTTCGGGCGATGGTTGATGCGGTCGCCTAGCCCAACTTGCTTCAGCGCCTCTGTGGCTCGCTGACGATGGCTGTTCGTGCCACTATAGAGCAAAGGCGTCTCGACATTATCCAGCGCGGTCGTGCGCCGCAGCAGGTTGAACGTCTGGAACACAAAGCCGATTTTCTTGTTGCGGATTTCGGCCAGTTGACCATCCTTCAGTGCGCTGACTTCGACGCCGTCGAGCCAATAGGTGCCGCTGCTGGGCTGGTCAAGACAGCCGATGATGTTCATCAGCGTGGACTTGCCGGAACCCGAAGGCCCCATAATGGCGACCATCTCGCCCTGCCGCACCTCGAACGACACACCGCGCAATGCCTTGACTTGTATGTCGCCCACCTTGTACGTGCGTGTTACATCTTTGACTTCGATAACGGGATCACCCGGATTGCGTGCCATAGTTTCACCTCTTTGCATACTACGTAATGCGCAAAATGCCATCTGAAATTCGAGTTTTGACATTTGACGCGCTCCACACTCTACGCTTCACATCTTATCGTCCGAATCTGCTCTAGAATCCACCCGGAGGTCCACCCAAGCCGCCACCGCCTGCCCCACCTTGATTAGTCGTCGTGGTCGTCGTCTGTTGAACGATGACTACGTCGCCTTCGCTCAAACCATTCGTCACTTGTGACTGGCTATCGCCTGACATGCCTAGCGTCACGTTGGTCTGCGTCTGCGTGCCATCCTTGAGTACTGTGACGGTCTTGAGCTTGCCGCTGGTCTTGACGGCGCGGTTGGGAACAAGCAGGACATTATCGCGCTGCTCGACGACGATGGACACATTGGCCGACATGCCAGGGCGAATTTCGCTGAGCGAAGCCGAAGCGCCTGGCTGGTCGAGCGCGATCGTCACTGGATAGTTGACCACGCCCGACGACGTCGTGCCGACCAGCGCAACGTTTGTGACCGTGCCGGTAAAGGTCTGACCGGTCAGCGCATCAAACGTCACCTGGACCGACTGGCCCACCTTGATGCTCGGCAAGTCGGTTTCTGACACGTTGACCTGCGCTTCAAGCTGCGAGAGGTTCGCCACGGTGATAGTTTCTGCACTGGACGAAACCTGCTGGCCAATCTGGATAGAAAGATTGGCTGCCACGCCGTCGAACGGCGCGATGAGTTGTGAGTTTTTCAGATTCAGTTTGGCTTGATCGAGCGCGATCTGCGCCGTCTTGACAGCCAACTCGGCTACTTGCACATCTCCCGATGCGGGCGTGCTCTTCAAGCTGTCGAGCGTGGCTTGCGCCGAAGCGACCTGCGCCTCGGCTGATTGGACGTCGCTGTTGTTGACCTCAGCCGCCGCCAGGTTATAGTTCGCCACGGCGACTTGATAATCCACCTGCGCGTTGTCGAGCGCCGCTTTTTCCTGCGACCACTCTTGGCCCGCCGGGGGAACATATGGCGCTCCTCTTCCTTTGGCCCCAGAACGCTGGTATTCGAGCAGATTGCTGTACGTGTTTTGCGCATCACTCAAGCGCTTAGCCGCATCGTCTAAACTAGCCTTCTCGAGGGTTACCTGATCGCTCAAATGAGCCGTCTTGTTTTGTGCGGCGCGTAGCGCCGCCTGGGCGCTCGCCAGCGCCGCTTCAGCCGATTTGATCTCCGAAGGCAGCGGGGCTTTCTTGGCGGTTGCCAGACTGGCTTGCGCCATATCCAGACCAGCTTGCGCCGAAGCGACGGCCGCTTCCAAGTCTGTCGTGTTGAGTGTGGCCATCACCTGCCCCGCCTTGACCTGGTCGCCGACCTTGACGTTCACGGCCTTGACCGTCCCCGAGTTCTGGAACTGCACGGCTATCTGGGCCTGGGCCGCAATCGTTCCCGCCGCCGACACTATCGCCTGAAGGGATCCACGCGAGACCGTCGCCGTGGACGCTTGCTGCGGTGTTGCGGTCGCCTGTACCTGGCAAGCAGACATCGCCAAAGCCAATACCAGTAACAAAACTATCAGTGATCGTTTCTGTCGAATCATGTTTATACTCCTGACTTTATCTTGTTGACCCGCTCGTGGTCGTCGTCTGGTTGATGACCACCACGTCACCTTCATGCAATCCGTCTACCACTTCAGTCTGTGTATCGCCGGAGAGGCCGAGCGTTACCGACGCCGCACTCGACTGTCCTCCATTAACCACTGTCACCGTCTTGGTCTTGCCAACCGACCGCACCGCGCGGTTGGGAACCAGCAACACATTCTCGCGTTGCTGCACGATGATGCTTACACTCGCGTTCATGCCTGAGCGAAGAGTATCGGTTGGATGGTCAATCGAAATCGTTGCCGCGTAATTGACGACGCCGGATGTCGTCGTGCCCACCAGGTCTATTTCAGTTACCGTGCCGGTGAACACCTGGCTCGGTTCTGCATCGAACGTGATCTCGGCCGGCTGGCCCGCCTTGACCTTGGGCATGTCCACTTCGGCCAGCGTGACCGCCAGGTTGAGCCTGGATAGGTCTGCCAGCGCCACGATTTCCGTGCTCGTGCCAGCCTGTTGCCCGACCTGCGCGTAAACGTCAGCGAGGGTTCCATCGAACGGCGCGACGATAGACGCCTGGGCCAGTTGTCCCTGGGCCTGCTGCAAACTCGCTTCGTCCTGCTTCACCTGCGCCTCGGCTGAGGCGACGTCTTCGGGCGTGGGCGTGTTGAGCAGCTTGTCCAACGCGTACTGCGCTGAGGCCACTTGCGCGGCGGCAGATTGCAGCGAGCTGTCGTTGATGCCGGCGGCCGTTTGATTGTAGGACAACACGGCCTGGTCATACGCGCTCTGCGCATCGTCGAGCGCCGTCTTCTGGGACGATTGGGTGGGGTCTGCGTCCAGCCAGTTGTTCGCTTCCCAGTTATACGCTAACTGTGCGCGTTGAACTGTGGCCGAGACTTTATCCACCTGGGCGCGTGCCACCGCGAGCTGCGCGTCACTCAAATTGTACTTGTTCAGCGCCGCCTGGTACGCCGCCTGGGCGCTCGCCAGGCTGGCTTTCGCCGACTGAACCTCAGCCGCCGTCGGGCCTTCTTTCGTCTGTTGCAATTTGACCTTGGAAGTTTCCAGCGCGACCTGCGCTTTGGCAACCGCCATCTCCAGGGCCGTCGAGTCGAGCTGGGCCAGCACCTGCCCGGTCTTGACTTGATCGCCGGCCTTTACGTTGATGGCTTTGATCTGTCCCGAGGTCTGGAACGCCAATGTGACCTGTGCTTGGGCGGCGGCTGTCCCGGCGGCGCTGAGCGTCGCCGTCAGATTGCCGCGTTGAACTGTCGCCGTTTGCTGCGCAGCCGACTGGGCTTGCGCTTGCGTTGCGCAACCGACGAGTGCCAGCGCTATGAAAATCACTATGAGGCTAACTATGCGTTGTTTCATCTCACTCTCCACTGTGTAAAATATCGTCTATGCTTTTGGCATTGGGTGCGTTACGGAATCCAGGTGATCATGCGTGTCGCGCTCGTTGGGCTGACGGGGCTGAGCAAGCTGCGTGTGATGGTCTTGCTTCGCTGTCCCACCACGTAGCTTTCGCACACGGTTACGACGTTCACCGACCACAAATAGCGCCCCTGTGGCAACGTCGTCAGGTTGAGATCAAACTCGGCGGAATTCTCCGTCCACTGAACTTGATCGGCTCTCACGGCATCCAGGCTGTGAATGACCAACTGGTACGATTCAAACGCGCGCCGAAAGTTCGTCGCGTCCGAAACACAGCCCGTCGTCTGCCCAAATGTCATCAAGTCGGTCGGCGTTTTGGACCAGGCCAGAGAGACGACCGGCTGTGAGACGTGATAGGTCGCGTTGTTGGCCGGCGTGAGTAGCGTCGGCGCGGGATACTTGGCTGAATCGAGCGACAGCAACACGCCTGACGCCTTGCCGCTTGTGGTGAGTGCGGACTGGGATTTGACCGACGCGACTGTCGTGGCGGCCGCCGTCTGCGATGGCTGGGGTGTGACCGTCGGCATGACCGTCGGCATAACCGTAGGCGTAATCGTCGCCGTGGCGCTTGGTACGACCGTCGGTGATGCAGTGGCCGTCGCCTGCGCTTCTGGCGTTGACGTAGGTTGCGTTGAGCGATCACGCGTACCGGTTGAGGTGACTGCCGCCGCAGCCGCGACCTGTGGCACTACCGACTGAGGAGCCGCGCAACCGACCAGTAGAATCGCTACAATGCCGACCAGTAATATCTTGTTCATGCTTGACTGACCTTTCTTTGCGTGATGTCATATCCTTACTGTTCACGGTCAGTCTACCACTTGGCCGATAAAGGCTTGATGAAGAACTTGTTGGGGTCGGATGAAGGCGTGGCGAGCTCCACGCGACAATTCGCGGTCCTGGCATGTGTGATCAGTTTGAGGCTTGAAGAGGAAATTTGAATGGGCTTATGGAGCGACTTTAGAGAGCCAGTTGCTCCAAGGAGTCTTACCAGAGAGGCTTATGGGTTCTTGAGTAGGCGCTCGATGAATGACAACATCAACCACAGCAAGCCAAAGAGCGCCGAGCCGCCTGCCAGACAGATGGCGCCTGAGGCCACCAGTCCCCACCCGTACACGAGTCCGATGGCTGTCCCGCCGACGAGGACGATAAACAAGATGATGACCATCACCAGGCGCCGGTCTTCGCGGCGTCGGCGGGCACGTGGCGCAAATCAACGATGGGATGCGAGTTTTCAGGCATAAGAGGCAGGCTTATGACAGGCGGAATCACGCTGCAGGCGCGACCTACCTGATGCAAGCTATGGGACATTCACCTGTTTTACATACTTGTCAAAGAACTGGACTGAGCGTTGCATCGCAATCCCAAAGCTATTGGCAATGTTGTGATCGTCGCCTGGATAGGAGTAAAGCTCGACCGTCTTGCCGGCGGCTGTGATCTGCTTGCTCAGCGTCTCGGAAAACTCGAACGGCACTTCGCTGTCGCCTGTGGTGTGGTGAAGCTGTATCGGGCCGGACAAATCGGCCAGATACGAATTGGCGGAGATGGAAGCCCAGAACTGTGGGTTCTGATCAGGCGTCCCGTACTGCATAATCAAATCATTGCGCCATCGCCGAGAGAACCCGGATGATGGATTGGGGGTTGGTGTTACGCCGGATGGCCTGTGCCACTTGGAGAACAAATCCGGATAGGAAGCGACGACGCCGGCCCAAATCACGCCGGCCTTGATGTCTTTGCTCACGACCATGGCGCGCAGTGTGACGCTGCCTCCCATCGAGTGACCCCACATCCCGATTCGATTCGGGTCGGCGTCTTGGTAACGCTTGACCGAAGACACGGCATTCAGCACGTCAATCGTATAGTCCGGCGATCCATATCCGCCTGTCGCTTGGCCTTCTGAACTTCCATGCCCGCGATAGTCTGACTTGAAGACGATATAGCCATTGCGCGCAAAGGCATCCACATACGCGACGTATCTCTCCGTCGTTCGATATTGGGCAGGTGGGATGTAACCGTGATTGAAAATGATCACCGGCCAACCCGTCTTTGGTTTTTGCCCCATCGGGATCGTCATCAGCGCATATATCTTCAAGCCGTCGGATTGATAGGACACGACGTAGCGGTTGTAATTGGCTCCCGGCGTGAACGTCTGCTCGATGACAATATCGCTCCCAGGATACTGTTGCTTCCGCATGAATTCGACGGAAAGCGGGTTCGGCGGTACGGGCGTCGCCGTGCTTGTCGCGGTAGCGGTCGCCGTAGGAGTATGGGTCGGCGTAGGTGGCACTGGGGTCGGCGTATCCGTTGCTGTTGGTTCAGGTGTGGATGTGTTTTGAGCCACCGGCGCTGGTTGCGGTTGACCGCTGCAGGCTGAAAGCAGGGCCGACAGAACCAGCACTATGATTGCCGAATATGCCATCTTGTTCTTCATGGGTGTACTTCCCTTATCTTTATCTGTCAGTATCGCTTAGTCGAAAGACATCCTCAACAGTTCTTGTGTTTTTACCAAGACCCAGGACAATCTAATGGACGGATTGTAAACACCAAGGAGTGACCAGCCACAAGATTCTAAGCACCTTGACGCGGCTGATCTTGTTGTCGCGCAACGTCCCGCAAATAATTCTGCCAGGCCGATTCCAGCGTTTCCGGGTCAACTTGGAGCGCTGTGTGAATCGCATCGCCCAATGTCGCGCTGTTCCTCATCGCCGGAATCAATCGCTCCACGCTGCCAGTCCCCTGGCTTTGATCGAGAAATGCGAATGCGAGCGACATCATCGCCGCACCTGACACATCCACTCGAAATGAGTTTGGACGCAACGAGAGGGTTGCAAGGGGTTGCGTGACACCTGCCTCAAGTTTGGCAGTGAGTGCAGCCCGAGTCGCTTGAGTGATGAACGGCCCTGTCAGCCCCACCCGTGCCAGTTCCCACTGCATGATGACCTGGGAGGCCAGGCGATTCATGGTCAGGTTTCGCCCAAATGCTTGAGACACTACTATCTGCGCCAGGCGAGTCTCCAATGCGCGATATAACTCGTCACGCGAATTCGTGTCAGTCGGCAGAGCCGACAGATACGGCGAGGGGAGTCTCAATGTGGCCGGCCCGTCTCCAAAGGAACCTCGACCGGAACGGGGCAAATAGCCCAAACCATTCCCGCCAGAAAAGTCTTGACCCGAACGGTTCGAATTCCCCGTGCCATTTCCACCCAAGAAACCTCGGCGCGGACTGACCGAGTTATCAAAGACAACCGATACCGGTGACGGGCAAGGCAGTGAAGCGCACAATCGCGCGACCAGGTCGTCCATCCGAGGAATCAATGGCTCGACGACGTCGGCATACCGCTGATAATAAAGCACGGTGACATACTTGCCACTTTGGGAGCGTTCTGCTCCCCAAAAATCTGCGCCTGGCATCGCATGCACCCAGCCCGATGGAGTCGGTTTATAGAATTCCGGCACTTGGAGCGTAACGGTGGTTGGACGTCCAGGCACAGGCTGTGTCATCGAAAATTGATAGGTCACTTCTACCAGCGCGCCCCCCGGTTCCAATGAAACGCGACCTATTTGCGGCGCCACGCCCGTTGCCTCCCAGCCAAACTCGGGCATACCGGTTCGTTCCAACCGACCGAAATTCTGTTCCTGCCATGCACGCCACGCGGCATCGTTCGGATCTTGGAGCGCCATGAATGAGGTTTTGTCATTGATGGCGACTGACTGCAATTCGATTCGAGCCACCTGCTGCACAGGCTCGGCGACCTGGTTGAGTTGTGAATGATAGGTCCATACATAGTAAGCCGCGAACGCTGCAATTGCCAGAACCGGAATCAGAGCCGATGCAACTAATAGTCGGCGGGACACTCGCCGTCGCGGTGGCTCGGCCACCGGCGACGGTTGTTCCGGCCACGGCGCATCCTCGTCAATAATCTGCCAATCCCACTTGACGCTCATATCCTCTTACCTCAACAAAATCTATTGGGCACTCTCAACTCAACTCGCTTCCGATGAATTGGGATCACTTGGGCTGCCCCGCATCAATCAGCGAAGCCAACTGATCGAAAGATAGTACCCCCTCGTATCGCTGGCCGTTGATAAAGAACGTTGGCGTTGCCTGGACACCTCGTTGCTGACCTTCGGACGTTTCCTGGTTTACCTGCGCGGCGTATTTGCCGCTGTCAAAACAGGTATTGAAGGCACTGGCGTTAAGGCCGATCTGGGCTGCGATCTTTTTCAAGTTATCACGCGAGAACGCACCGCTGTTTTCGCCAGCCTGATGAGTGAACAGATAGTTGGCAAAGGTCCAGAACTTGTTCTGTTCAGCCGCACATTGCGCGGCTTGAGCGGCCCATTCCGATTCTGTGCCGATGAAGATAAAGTTCCGATAGCTCACTTTGGCCTTGCCCGTATCAATGTATTTCGGCGCAAGCTGTTGCAACACCGCATCGGCGCGAGCGCAGTACGGACACTGAAAGTCGGAATAAATCTCGATGGTGACTGGAGCGTTCGCCTGCCCACACACGGGGCTTCCGCACTCGCTCATGGTCGAGGTCGGCACGGCAGCGGCGGATGATGCGACTGGCTGCAACGGGGACAGGGTCAGGCCGGCCACAACGAGCGCGACCAGCAACAATACAGCAGCAATGACACCCCCAAAGGCCCAGCGTCTATCAATACGGCGTGACCTTGTGCGTTTCTTTGACATCCCAACTCCTTCCCTGGCAGCCGATTGGCTGATGGGACCAGCCGTGCGGCAAGTGACGATTTCCCCCCTTGGCTAAGGGAGAGGGCGAATGGTTTGATTGTATCACTGCTAGGGGGTGTGCAAGGTTAAGACGAGATTAGAGAAAGATAAGTTTTTATCATACTCTGATCTCGGGTTTGGCTAGACGATGCCAGGCATCTTTTCAAAAAGTAGGTAAGACTTTCAGTCTTGACTGGGGAGGTACGCTTGTTGCAACGTCTTGCCAAGACGTTGGAAGCTATAGATGTTCAGAAAAAGATCCGTGATTCAGAGCTAAAGACGATTTGACAAACTTCGAGAGATGCGGCATCTTGGCGATCTACACAATCGTTCAAGAGGAGGCATCTCCAATGCAGATTCGGC
>Ga0315279_10001505_pt1 | contig 38563 bp, 34 predicted proteins | sample YL17G06_20_MG_FD_203694 | JGI IMG/M metagenome (GOLD analysis project Ga0315279, IMG submission 203694) | Sediment microbial communities from Yellowstone Lake, YNP, Wyoming, USA - YL17G06_20 | ecosystem: Environmental > Aquatic > Freshwater > Lake > Sediment | place: USA: Wyoming | collected...
CTTTTTTAATGATGCGATTTATGGATTATGCAATGTTGCAGAAGCCCACATAACAAATGCGCGTATTCTTGAGTTTCGGCTTCAAAGGTATTATTCAATGTTTTATAGGGCGATTATCGATGATATTAGTCCAATGGTTGATACTGTTTTATCAAAAAAGCCAGATCCATCTTTAACTGTTTTCGAAAAACTCGGAAGAAAGATCGGATCTAAAATTCTACCATCTTTTGCCCGATTTTTTGCTCGAAATTTTGGGGAATATCGCCCAGGGACATTGAAATATGTTCTTGAAAATCTGGTAAATCCATTTTACAAGGCCAGACAAACCAATTATTTACATAGAAAAGTTTTGTACAAAAATAAATTAGAAGATTTAGGAAAGCTTACGGATGTTGATTAAATATGATTAATTATAAAGAATTAACTAAACACATTAGCGACACTGGCGATTTCATAAGAATCATTTTAGATAATTGTAAAGGTTGCAGGAAATGTGAAATTATATGCCCAATGGACCTGTGGAAAGTAGTTAATAAAAAAGCACAATTACACGAAAATTATCAGGTGTATTGCTTAGAATGTGGGCACTGCTATAGCATTTGTGAAAATGATGCAATTGAGTTTCATTTTCCAAAAGGCGGTACGGGCGTAATTTTTAAACATGGATGATTTTAACTACTTTTAAAATTCTGAATTTAACAGATTTTTAAAACATTTTCATAATTGATCACAAAACCTATCTAGAGGAGGTAAAATGATGTCAGATAAGAGTTTCAAAATTAAGCAACCGAAAGGAATGGAGCATTTAATTAATTTATTAGATTCACTTCAGGAGTTTCATGTAATTGCGGCGGGGATTGAACTAGGATTCTTTGGAATTTTAGAAAATAAGGCATTAACTGCTGAAGAAATTGCTGATACGATGGGATTTGAAAGAGAATTAACGAAAGCATGGTGCGATGCTGCTGCTGGATGTGGATATTTAATAATTAATGATGATAAATTTGCCCTGACAAATTGGTGCAAGTCGTTTCTCCTTTTAAAATCACCAACATATTTTGGATCTTTGCATAAATATACGAAAATTATTCCCGAAGCCTTTTCTGACCTTAAAGCACGATTCAACGGAAAAAGGCCGTTGATGGATGCGAGGCATGCGATGGATACGGTGGAGTCCATAGCCCCCTTTGCACAATTTATTGTCCCTATTTTAATCCAAAATGTACCAATTCTAAAGGGAAGATGCCATGTTTTAGATTTAGGGACAGGACTTGGGAGCTATTTAATAAAGCTTGCCTTAATGAACCCACAATTGACGGGACTTGGGGTTGATGGCGGGTGGATTGCGGAAATAGTCTATGAGGCGAAGCGAAATGTGGAACGATTCAAAGTCCAAGACAGAATTAAAATTATGTTAGCCGATGTGATGGACCTTGAATTAGCTGAGAAATTTGATGTAGTTTTTATGAGTGGATTTTTACAGGCCTTTAATCCAGAGAATGCCCTTTATATTTTAAAAAAGGTTCGATGCTGGTTAAAGCCTAATGGGAAATTGGTGTTACAGGAAATGCTTCTCGAAGAAGGGCGGATAAAACCGAAATCGAATGTTTTGTTGAATCTTCTACTGCACTTAGAAACACCTCAAGCGGGTTTATTTGAATATAGACAATTGGAAGAGATATTAAATGCTGCACAATTTTCAGAGATTAGAAGAATAGATATTTTGCCCCAAATTTCGCATATCATCGCAGAATAAGGTAGGGAAAAACATTCATAACAGAAAATAATCTATTTAAAGTAAAGGGTTTCTCTTAAGTTTTAATCATTCATAATAATTGAATAGAAGATTTTAGAAATGAAGACATACAAAATTGCAGTGTTGCCTGGAGATGGAATTGGCAGAGAGGTTATTGAGGAAGCTATTAGAGTTTTGGAAGCTGTACAGGAAAAAGTTAATGGGATATCACTAGAATTGGAGAGGTATGAATGCGGCGCAAGGTTTTGGCTGGAAAATAATAAAGAATATGAGTTGAGTCCGGAAGCGTTTGAATTCTGTAAAAACGAAGCCGATGCTATTTTTTTCGGGGCGGTGGGGTGGACAGACGAAAATGGAAAAACGGTTTCCTATCCAGACGGACGAATGGTGGGTATTGATACCTTATTCAAATTACGGTTTGAATTAGATCTTTATGCAAATATACGACCAACCAAATTATTTGAAGGGGTCCCACACCAAATTTCTGGTAAAATTAAACAGATTTGGAAACCAGAAAATGTAGATTTTGTAACGATTCGTGAGAATACTGAGGATTTATATGCAAATATGCATGGATACCTAAGACGGAAAGAGGAAACTGAAGTTGCTACAGATATCATGATAGCGACTAGAAAAGGAGTCGAGAGGATTGTTAAATATGCTTTTGAGTATTGTAAATCGAGAAATAAAGGTGCTCCAAAGGATAAACAATTAAGAGTCAGCTGTGTTGATAAGGAAAATGTTTTAGCGAGCAGCAAATTATTCCGAAGCATTTTTCGAGAAATAAGTTCAAACTATCCAGCTATTAACTCAAATTACTATTATGTTGATGCATTCACGCTCTTGATGATGCAAAATCCTGAAAATTTAGATGTAGTAGTTTCGCAAAATATGTTCGGCGATATAATCACGGATCTCGCAGCATTATTACAAGGGGGTATGGGGATGGCGCCCAGCGGTGAAGTGGGAGAGAAAAATGCATTGTTTGAGCCAGTCCATGGATCAGCACCATCTATTGCGGATAAAAAGATTGCAAATCCAATAGCTGCAATTCTCACTGCAGAGCTGATGCTTAAATGGCTTGCAGATAAAAGGAATGATAAAAATTTGGATGTGGCAGCGAATTTAGTGGAATCAGCGGTTATTTCGGTTCTTAAAGATGGAAAAATAAGGACCCAAGATCTCGGGGGCAATTCGAGAACGGATGAAATGACCGATGCGATTCTTTCCTTTATTAAAGAGGAGTGAGTATCACTTCGAATTGTTAAGTTCAAGCTTATATTTAGCGACAATCCGATTTAACCCATTGATCATAGCCAAGACACTGGAGAGGACAATATCTTCATGGGTAGCCCGCGCATCGACCAGAAAGCCGCGGTCATCCTCCAGCCGGACCCGAACATGACCCAGAGCATCGGTTCCACCTGTGATTGCTTCAAGATTGTACTCAGCGAGCCTTACTTTCCCAATTTTTTTGAAAAAGCGAGTGAACGCTTCTGAGAGCGCATTGCACGCAGCATCCACTGGACCAACTCCATTTGCTGAAGCGATATGTTCACTCCACTCGTCTTCATGTTTAATTTTTAGCCTTACCGTTGCAGTGGGGGTTACATTCATGCCACAAACTACGGTTAATTCTTCTAATTTAATGGATTGTTCGATTTCAGGAATGGTACCCAGAATTGCCTGCGCAATAGCCAGTAAATCTTGATCGGTAATTTTTTTCCCTTTATCACCGATGATTTTGATACGTTCCTTTATTTCCTGTAATTGTCGTTTATCAACCATAATCCCAAGACTATTCAGTTTGCTGGCAATGGCATGACCTCCGGAATGTTTCCCAATGGCAATGGATTGAAGGATCACATCCTGGGTTGCATCAGAACGGGGAATGCCAATGAGGTCGGGCCCAATCGGTTCATAAGTACGAGGATTCATGATCACGGCATGAGCATGAATGCCACTTTCATGGCGGAACGCATTCCCACCCACCAATGGGAAATTGGGAGGAATTCGCATATTCGTTATCTGCTCAACAAGGATAGCGGTTTCGTAGATGTACTTGTAATTGATATTTGTTTTGACCCCATACAAGGCATAAAGTGACATCACAACCTGTTCCATCGAAGCATTACCAGCCCGTTCACCAATACCGATGACACAGGTATGAGCTTGAGTGGCACCCTGTTCAAATCCTGCGAGCGTATTCGCTACAGCGAGCCCAAAGTCATTGTGGCAATGGCAACTAATTCGAATATCTTCAGGAAGGATAGCACGCAAAGTTCGAATGATATAGGCGTATCCAGGGGGAGTGATCGTCCCAACGGTATCCGGAACATTAATGCGGGTAGCACCTGCCTCGACTGCTGTTTTGTTTGCCTGAATAAGAAAGTCTAAGTCCGTTCGAGTTGCATCTTCAGCTGAAAATTCAACTATGCTGAAGTGCTCTTTCGCATATTCTACTTCTTGAGCTATTGCAGAGAGAACCTCTTCCCGAGTCATTTTCAATTTCTCTTTCAAATGAAGATCCGAGGTTGCGATGAATACATGAATGGAATTCATATCACATTCAATTACTTTATCGATATCTTCTCGGTTAATTCGAGCTAGTCCAATAATTTCGCAGTTTAACCCCAATTTGGAGATTTGTCTACAAGACTCGTAGTCGCCTTTCGACACCACCGGCATACCCGCTTCAATGATGTCTACCCCGAGCTTATCTAATTGGCGTGCAATCGTAATTTTTTCTTCTAAGGTAAAGGATATCCCAGGGGTTTGCTCGCCATCACGCAAGGTTGTATCGAAAATAAACGCTTGATCTGGAAGTTTCAAACCCTTTCGCACTTCATCAATATAAGGACTCACGAAAATCTTTCTGCTCTCTGTCATTTTCTTTCATCTTCTCCATTTTAAATTATAATTACAAAAAATAGCTGTAATTCTGAATTGGTTTAGTTTCGGATTAGAATTCCTATATTTTGAGCGGATTTTGATGGGAATCACTGGAAAATGAGAAGTTCCTTCAGATTCTTTATCTATTAAACCAGAGAACGCGATTCCCCATATTCAATCACCAATCCATAGGTTAGATTGTATTAATTGCCAACCCTATTTAAAGGTTCTTAACTTTTACGAGGAAAAAAGAATTTAAGAGGTATGATCGATTAAAAATAGCATAAAGAATCTTAAGAACCAATTCTGCGTGAGGAATTACAGATGAAACTGAAAGACGATGACCATTTTTGGGACTTGTATCGTTATACGGGAGATTATTTTGCGATTGATATGAAAGACGACGCAAAAGAAAAGTTTGGGGATTTTTTAGAGGGAGAAATTTTTGCGATTTTACAGGAATCAGATGTCGAGAATTTCCGCTATGGCTGGTTAATTCGGAAAGCAAATGGTCTACCCTACATGTTCTGCTTCGTCGAACAATTAGAATATATGTTAATTTTAACCGCAAAAGTGGAATTGCTTCAAACTTAATTTTTTACTATCTGCTTCTTTTAGTGTAACATTTTTATGCGTATTTTCAAATCGTTGTAGTAATTTTGTGATGGGATTTGTATGCAAGTAATAGATGATGTAGTGTTTATTGAAGGCGTTGGTTTTAATTCAAACGTCTATGTTGTAGGAAAAAATGAAATTGGAATAATTGATACAGGCGCCTCGCCCAATTATGTTACCCATGTACTCAATGAGATGCAAAAATTCGAACTCGAAAAAGAAAGTGTGCAGAAATTGATTTTAACGCATATCCATCCCGATCATACAGGTGGGGTTTCAGGGTTTCTTAAATCCTTTGATCCAATGATTTATATGCACAGAGCGGATGCCTCCTACCTTTTCCGGCAAGCCCCACCCAAATTGCAAATTCTGGAAGGAGGAGAAACCATTGAAATCGACAAGTTTTCGTTTCAGGTCATCCATACCCCTGGTCATAGTCCCGGAGGAATTTGTTTATATGAGGCAGAGAAAAAATTGCTGTTCTCGGGAGACACGGTCTTCTCATTTGGAAACATCGGGAGAACAGACCTCCCTGGAGGTGATCAGGGTCTTTTAATCGCCTCGATTGAAAAATTACTAGAGTTGGATGTAGAATATCTCTGTCCTGGCCACATGCCTTGTATAAAAGATGGTAATAAAAGTATTAGGCAATCATATAATTTTGCAAAGATGGTCTTTTAGGTTTCTTGCATCCGTTCAATTGCGCCTCGTGGCGTGATCTCGTGAAAAATTTCCGCTTGAAATTTGTAGATTTTGGTTTTAGGGTCCATCCACATATCGGGCGTCAGCCCTGCTTTCCAACACGTATATTCGAGGAATTTAGTGGAATTCCACTTCTCCTCAACGGCAACTTGGGGTAAAAGCAATCCCTTTTGCCAGCCATGTTCAACAATTAATCCATCTCGCCCTACAATCACCTCTTTCGGGTAATCCTTTACCGATTTCACTTTAATTAATTCGGGAGGAGTCATCACACTTACTTCCACCAACAAGTTTTCCAATTCCTCAGGTTTTACGGGGGCAAAACGGGGATCCTCAAGAGCTGCATCTACTGCAGATTCGATGGTTGCATGAACAAGTGGGTCTTCAGGATAAGGCCGACCAATACAGCCACGGAGTTGCTTCCCGGCGCGAGTGACTTTCTCAAGCGTAACGAAAACGCCAGATTTTTCCTTTAACTTGTCTGAAGTATCAGGGGGAACTTCTATTTTTTCTCCCGTGGTTACAATGGTGTCCACAACGTTTCGAGCCAATTGTACTAAGAATTCTCCTTCTTCATCAGTATATACAGGTTCCATTTAAACCACCTCTTGTTTATTGAGCTATGAAGTTTAATAGATAAGAAGTTGATTCCCCTTAGACATTGATAAAAGTAGTAAAGATGATTTAGTTGAAAATGGATCCGGAAGAACGCATTTCACGGTGTCTCGACGGAGAGATTTTGGATCGCATTCCACATATGGAATTAGGCTTCAATATTTTCCCATCAGTGCAATTAAACTTGTATATGGATAGGCTACCGAAAGCACTGAAGAATTGGATTCTGAATTTTAAGATTTACGAAAATGCGGTTCAAGCAGCTAAAGAACATCTCGGCTTATCTCCTCCTTCAAAAAAGACAATTATCAGAAGCGTTTTTCAATTAGATAGAATAGCAGGCAGTCTTATTTCTTTTCCGACCTCCTTAAACTTTATGAGTGCCTTGAATCCGTTCCTTTTCAGAATTCCGATTCGTTTGGGAATTGATATGATCCTGACCCAAGCATATCCTTCCATCATTGTGAGAGGGAAAGTTCGCAGGCATAATAAGGTATTTTTCATCTCCGAGGATTGGGCGCTGATTGATATAGATGATATAGGGGATATCCGGTCTAATGAACCCTATTACAGCCCTGGGAAACAGATGGAAGCGCTAATTGAGGCGTATCATGCAGATCCGCTTGAGGATAAGATAGAGTATATCGGGAATTTACAAAAATCAGTCCAAGGAAAGTTGGCTTTGGCACCAGTTTTCAATGGGATATTTGAGTCCTGGCATATAGTATGGGGGCTTTCGAATATGCACCTTTTTTTCAGAGATTTCATGAAAGAATATCGAAAGGGACCGCCTTACGGACTCTACAAACATTACCTAACGGAAAAATCAAAATTCTACGCAGAATTCGTTAGACGGTTAGCGGAAAAGGACATCAAGTTTGTAACCTTGGTAGAGGATGTCTGTGAAGATCATGGGCCTTTTTTGAAAGCAGACCAGTATTTAAATTTCTACGTCCCAGAAATCAGGAAAATCGTGGATATGGCCCATAAAGTGGGCATAAAGGTCCTATTTCATACAGATGGGCGGTTTAAGATTGAAAATTCCGATAGGCCTTGGGAATTTCTGGATGCTATATTATCAACTGGAATCGATATGCTTCACGGATGTCAACAGGATTGCAATAATTTAAAGGAATTAAAAGAGTATGTGGGCAGTAAAGTCACATTGGTAGGGGGCGTTTCTTGCGTCGATGTTCTTCAGCATCCCAAATCCGCTCAAGAAGTGTATATAAAAGCCGGAAGGGCGATTGAAACCTTGAAGCGAGGGGGACATTATATAGTTGCCGCGGACAATGGTCTTCATAGTGGGGTAAAGGCTGAGAATATTCGATGGTATCTAAATGCAATACGATACTATGGAAAATATTAGAATGCTTATTTCTTTTGCATTAAATAAAAAACGTAGCCATAATACTTAGAATATTTTTTATACAGATCTATCTCAGTTTGCGTGAGATCCAGAAATTGAGTTGCTTCTATATTCGTCCTATATTTCTCTCGGAGAGCTGCTACTTTTTTTTCGAGCGGATTGTAATAATTCAACCAGTCTGATTCGGGCTGAACAAAGCTATTTATTATTTGGTAACCCGCCTTATCGATAGTCTTTAAATTTGCTTCGTGGATTTTCATTGCCGGATATTCAGCCTTAAAGAATTGGAATATTTCTTCAGGCGGATATTTTTTAAGCCAAGTAAGCTCGGAAACAACAATACTCCCACTTTTCTTTAGGATTTGTTTCCATTCCTTCAGCCCCCTTTCAAAGCCAATTATATATATTGCGCCCTCAGCCCAAATTAAGTCGAACCTTCCCACCTGAAAATCCATATCCAACATGGATTTATTCAATGTTTTAATTTTCTCGCCAAGGCCTTCTCCTACAGCAATTTGATTTATTCTATTGAGAAAGGGCTGGTAAACGTCCAACGCAATGATTTGCCCTTTTGAAATCCTAGCGAGTTCAAGCGTCTGCATTCCTGGTCCGCATCCAATATCTAAAATAAGAGGCTGACTCGGCAATCTTTTTAGCATTAAATATGCTTTCTTGGTAGTATCTTGGCTTCCAGGGCTCCCTCGTGGAAGATCATTGAAAATTTCGTAGATAATTTCTGTGTTTTCAGTCATTTATTACACGTGTTAGATCAATTGAATTCATCTAGATTTATTAAAAAGTTAGTATGATTAATTTTTATGATAAACTCAAATATTCGCCCTTCAAGACATCATTTATTTCGTCTGTTGATTTGATAACAAAGAAGTCACCATTGCTTTTTTTGGCAATAGCTTCTGCGATACGTTGATGGCGAGGGCCTCGCATCTTTGCATTTTCTGGCCAGAGAACAATGGTAAATATTTTTTCTTCATGCAGTTTTCCACTTATTTCCTCGATTTCTTGCTCCAATTGATTATAATATTGGCTGTTGTGAAAGGCAGGAGGCGCGTTTTGGCTAATCGGAACATTGGCACCACCATCCGAGAGAACCACGAGAACGGGAACAATATCTTTATTGCGTCGAACCTCAGTTCTTAAGACTTCAAGACCTTTCTGAAGCCCACTGGCGAGGGGGGTCCAGCTGTCAGATTGCACGAAGGAAAGTTTTTCTACTACAGCTGGAAGATTCACAGTGGGATATTGGAGAACAACAGCATCATACCCTTGAAATACAATTAAGCCAACCTTATCACGATTTTGATAGGCATCCTCGTGGAGTGAAAGAATGACACGCTTCATCTGCTTTAGCATTCTAAACATTGACCCGCTAGCGTCCAGAACAAAAACAATCGAAAGTGGAGCTTGATATTCATATATTTTTTCACGAATATCCTCCATATTAAGTTTCACAGCGAGATCATTTGTCTCGCAGCGGCGTCTCTGGAAAGGAGCTGCGGCTCTGATAGTTGCATCGAAGGCAATGCTGCTGGATTTTTCCTTTGGTATTTTATAGGAAACATATTTTCCTTTGATCAGGGTTCCCTTTTTTCGGATTCGTTTGCCCAATGCCGGTATTCTCCTGTGGGTGGAAACATTTTTCCGCCCCAGTTTAAATACATTACCTGCATTAGCAATCCGGTGTAATTCGTCTAGAGACTCCCGCCATTTCTTGGGCTGGTAATTTTTATCAATAGAATCCGGTTTGCCATCTATCCCTTGGAGATCGCCCTCCAGCTGCGTAGGAGGGACTTGGGTCTCCTGAGAGTCCTCGCTTGGCTCATTAGAAGCTTGTTCAGCGGGTAAAAAAGAAAGTGCATCAGATTTTATATCTTCTGAGGAAACTTCATTTTTTTTTAAATCGGATTCTTCGGACTGAGCCTGTTCTTGAGAGGGTCCTTCTTCGCCTTCCTCGGTTTCTAGTGAATCAAATGCCTTATTTAGGGCTGATTGAATTTGTTTCATAATATCCTCAGGTTTTGTAGTACCAAGTTTTCCCACGCGATGCATTAATGCTAGCATGGCAGCCCTCTCAATATCCTCCCGATTTACCTCGGTGCGACCAGCTAAAGCAGCTATTGCCTTGGCACATCTCAAAATTGTGATTTCGCCCCGATGAGTTTCGACATTGAGATCAATACACAATTTAACGATTACTTGAAGTAATTTGGGGGGAGCTGTTACTAAATCAAGGATTTCTTTAGCTTTTGTTATCCGATCACGGAGCGCATTTTCACTTTCCATGAAAATTTCCCGAAATTGCATGGGATTTAAATCAAATTGATCGACACGCTTCAAAATCTCCAAGCGCAAGTTGAAATCTTTAACAGTCTCGACATCAACCGTTAATCCGAGCCGATCAAGAATTTGGGGGCGTAACTCTCCTTCTTCAGGGTTCATACTTCCAATTAGAATGAATTTGGCAGGATGTGTAACAGAGATCCCTTCTCGTTCAATGGTATTGATACCCATAGCTGCTGAATCCAAAAGATCATCGATAATATGGTCACTTAAGAGATTAATTTCATCAACATAGAGTATATTCCGATTAGCCGCAGCCAATAGGCCCGGCTCGAGGGCCCGAACGCCTTCTCGAATAGCACTTTCAATATCCAGTGATCCAACAACACGGTCTTCAGTTACGCCTAGTGGAATTTCCACAACATGCATTTCACGTTCTTCAGTGTCCATTTCTTCCTGTTTCTCATACTTCTCTTTGCAAATAGAACACAGGGTCTCAATGTTTTCCGGGTCACAATTGAACGGACAACCTTTCACGATTTTTATATTTGGAAGTAATTTTGCGAGGGCTCGGACAGCCGTGGACTTGCCAGTGCCACGTTCACCCCGGATCAGCACACCACCGATTAATGGGTTAACAACATTCAAGACTAACGCTAATTTCATTTGATCTTGGGCTACTATAGCCGAGAAGGGAAATATTCGACCTCGGATACTCACTTTATTTCACCTAAATTAACTATGCCTCATCTAGCTAGGCTAGATATGCTTATTATTGGTATGGAATGATAATTCAATTAATAGATACATAAAAATTTAATAAATTTATGTGTAAGGAATAATATAATAGGAAAATTAGTAGATCAGAATAGAATTCCATGGAATAGATAAAATTTAGGGGTTTAAGGATGAATAAGCAAGGAGCCAACGATGAAGGGTTGAGATGTTTTAGTTGCGGGAAATTAGCAACCAATGTTCACCTGTGCAAGACGGCTGGCATTTCGCAGATAGTTTGTGATAAATGTTGTAAAAAATTATTAAAAGAGAGCCGTTGTCAACACCGAGATTGTGGGCATTACAGAACCTTATAATTTTTAAATGTAAAAAGTTTTAATTGGCTTATTCTTGTATGGTGATTGCGCCAAAGGGACATGTATCAATACAATAAAGACAGCCGATACAATTTTCATATTTAAATTGAATGGTAGAATCGGGGGTAATTTCAATGGCATTTACGGGACACACAGAATAGCAAGCGCCACAATCGATGCATTTCTCATCGATTTTCTCAATCATTTTTCCGGGCTCAACTTTGACGCTTTCAGCTTCGAAAGCAGTTTTAATTCTTGCGCAATCTTCATCCGGCACTTCAATGAGAAAAACGCCACCGCCTTCACTCACATCTGCGCGCAAAATATTCAGCGGAACCTGAGTTTCTAATATAACCTTAGCGGTGATTGCATTATTTACTATTTCTTCGCCAAAATGCAGAACTAACTTTTTCATTTTTTCACCTCTTATTTAAGTTCGATTTGTATCGAAATGGCGTAAGATGCTCTCCGCAATGACGATGCCAATAACCTTTTTCTGTGAATCGATGACTGGCAGAGCGGAAATATTGTGTTTGGTCATTTCTCGTGCGGAGTAATCGATAGGATCATCTAAAGACGCAGAATAAACTCTAGTAGTCACTATATCAGCTAAATTATCTATCCCTTGGGCAACTGCTCGTGTGACATCCCAAGAGGTGACAATCCCCTTCAGTTTATTCGCCTCATCAACGACCACGATATGATTGGTGGAGTTTGCAATTAATTTTTTGGCAACGTCATGGACAGATTCATCTAAGGTACAAGTGATGGCAGGCTTAAGATAGGAACGGACAGTTGCTTTCGCTCGTACATCAAGGGGCTTAAAGACCTGAGTGGTGGAAAGATTTTCAACAGGTGCCGTTAGAAAGAATTCACCATTTTGAATCCATTTTCTTAAAGTATCCGCAACTTCACGGGCAACCTTCAGACTCGATAAACAACTTGTGTTAACTGTTTTCCCGTTAAGTTCGATTCTTCCTGATTTCAGTTCTTCATATGTAACTGTTCTTAAAGTTGGGCGATTCCTGGATGGCACGCCGTAATCGACAACATTAACGGTGATATCTTTATCCATAATAGCTGTTTTACGGGCAAGACCTTCATTTAAGATTGGAATAGGAATGCCAAGTCCAACATACATTGTTGTCCCATATTTGGTGAAGACTGCTCCCTTAAGGAATTTTGAATTCATCTGTTTCAGGTCGCCTTTAACCATTATCGTCCCAAAACCAGTTTTGGGATTGTGTTGCGTGCCTTCGCCTATGATATACCCAATTCCCCCGCCGAGGAATATCCTGGTGCCAATTCCAATAGTTTCATAATCAGGATCATTACTCAACGGACTCAAGCATCCAGCGCCCGAATAGGTCACATTCCGGTAGTTAGGTAATAATTTTCCCATATAAGTGTAAATCGTTTCATGCCGCCCATTTGTGGCTGCATTGTACCTTTGATATCCATTACGAGGATTGCACAATATCGCTTGATTCAGGTCATTTATAGTTATTACTGTTTCTAGATTCTCTCTTGGGTAACAATCGGTCCCATAAGCAGTAGCCCGTAATTCAACAGGCTTCCCTGCAACGAGATCCTCTATTACATGGCCACCACCATATTCAAAAGGTTTTTTTTCGCTCATCTTGGTTGCGCCAATATAGCAATCAACGGCCGCCGTCCCATGATAGGCTTCTACATCATTTAACAAGACCTTTTCCATTTTAATAGGTGGATCTGAGTGCCCAAAGTTTAAAAATGCACCAGAGGAGCACATTGCTCCAAAGGTCCCTGTGGTAACAACATCAATCTCTTTGGCAGCGGCTTCTTCGCCCTTTTCTTGGACGATTTCAATCATCTCTTCAGCCGTCACGACAACTGCTTCGCCTCGTTTGATTTTTTCGTTAATTTCACTATATGTTTTGGTGACCATAGAATTTTTCATCTTCAATTGGAATTTAATAATAATTATTTTATTTTAAGAAATAACATTGTTATACAGACTTTTTTATTTGAAATATGTAAAATAAGATCCTATATAAACTTATGCATATTTCTAGTTCGTAAAATTACTGCGAGTAATAATCTAAATTAGATAGCATTGAAATTTTACAATTTTTAAAAAAAAGAATTCAGATAAATTCAATTAGGTCTTCTAAACCTAATCGAATGAGAGTTTCCTTTTTAGGAATACCATTCTCAGTCCAACCGCGTAATTCATAATAAATATCGAGAATTTCTTCATACCGGGCTTTATCCAGAACTTGCCCTTTGAAGGGCCCCTTAGGAATAGGATCATTAAATGTTCTTGGTGGTGGGTAATCATCTTTGCGAATAATACCGTGCCTGAGATTTATCGCACGTGTTATATTGTAAATTGCTTCAGATCGCTCCATAAGTTGTTCAAACGAGGTTTTAATCCCAACACAAAAAGAGTAAAATTCGGCGTAAATACTTGGCTCTATTTCAAATTCAATCCATGGAAATCTGCAGGCGCCAAGGCAATCCATTAAAGGACGATAATGCTGGTGAAACATAACTAGCTGGGCGATTTCTTTTAAGGTATAACTTTTTCTTAATTCGTGATAGGCTACCCAGGCACGGTTATGATGTGCACCAATATCAGCAGTAGCGTAAGCTAAAGACATCCCTATTAAAGCACGTGTATCGTACCCTGATTGCTCTAATCCTTTACAATGCATAGCAAAATTGATACTTTGCGGAAATTTTTCGATAAAGTTACGTATTCCATCTGCTAAAATATTTCCAATCCCTTTTCGGTATGCAATCATTTCAATAATTTCATAAGCAGCTTGAAAATTTCCCCAAACAGGCTCAATACCGTTGCATTCGTCTTTCGAAACAATCTCTCGCTCAAACGCTTCCATTAGTAATCCGATCAGATTTCCAGTAGAAATAGTATCTAAGCCTAATTCATTACACCGGTGGCTAAGTTCCACGACTTCGGTAATATCCCTTATTCCGATATTGGACCCGAGCATCACGGCGGTTTCGTACTGAGGGCGAATTCGAAGACCCTTCTCGGTATTCGCAACCCCTTCGCAAGCCACATTGCAATAAAGGCAAGAATGCGCATGCCAGTTCGTGTATATTTCCTCAAACTTATTACCGGAAATCTCCGAGCTATATTCAAAAACAGAATCTTGAAAATTTCGCACTGGCATTACTCCGACTTCATTCACCCCTTCAAGTAACCCGAGTGTACCCTGCCGCTGCCAAATATCCGCAATCTTATGTTCCTTTAAATAAGAATTTGCCTTTTTGAAAAGTTTGAGTAATTGATCAGGCTCCGCAATTGGAATTTCATGGTCGCCTTGAATCGCAATCGCCTTGATGTTTTTAGACCCAAGGACAGCCCCTAATCCAGTGCGTCCTGCAAAACGAAATTCGGATTGGATGGAGGAACAGCGAATTAAATTCTCGCCAGCGGGCCCAATAGTGCACACGGCAAAACTGCTATCGCCCAAATCATGTTTTATTTCCTGTTCGACCTGAAAGGTGCCCTTTCCCATATAAGGAGCCGCTGATACGAACTTGACATTATCATTCTGTATCACCAAACAGGTTGGATTCGGTCTCCTTCCAGTTAATATTAAAATATCAAATCCAGCTTGTTTCAGCCGTAAGCCAATATGCCCGCCGATGTTTGAATCGCCGAAGATTTCTGTCGCGGGTGATAGGCTCGTAAAAGAGGTCTTTCCGGATCCAGGAACTAGTAGGCCAGTTAGAGGACCTGCGGACATAATAATGAGATTTTCGGGACTAAGAGGATTAGTAGTAGAATCTGTGCGATCCCAAAGAATTCGGGCTCCAAATCCTCTGCCACCAATATACTTGACTGCAAAATTTTTATCCAGAGATCGGGCTTTTGACTGTTCAGTTGTTAAGTCAATCTCCAGAATTCTGCCAGTATATCCACCAAAATTCATTTATTTATCACGCTAATTACCAAACTGGTCATTTTCAAAGAATTTTCCACGAATAATTAAAAAGAAATAAAAAATATTAAAAAACATTTTGTTCGTTTAATAAAAGATTTAAAATACTGAAATCTTAGAAATTAATTTTAATTTCTTCTTTGGTCGTCGAAAGGATTTCTTGTTCAAGGTTTTTTCTGCCATCCCGTATTTTAATGAGAGTCCTATCATAATTATCTTTAACCCGGGAATACTTCTGTTCAAACTCGGATATTTCTCGTTGAACTTGTGTTATATCATTTTGAATTGCCTCTAATTCTTCTAGAAGTCCTTCTTCCTTTAGACTTTGGGATATTTCTTGAAATTTCTGGGAAAGCTGATTATAATTACGCCGATATCCTAAGAAGGAACCCCCATTAATGTCATCGATTTCTTTTTCTAGTTTTTTCTCATCGCGGGGTTTTAATTTTAAACGCGGGATCGCTTTTTTTAACTCCGCCATTACCATTTTTAAATTGGGGTATTCCTCCGTTTCAGCAAAAAAGGTTTCGAGAGGATTGTTAATGTATTTAGTAAGCTGGTCGGTACATCCGGGACGGACAAAATAATTCCCCTCTCCTAAAAATTTTTCAAATTTTCGCAGAGGTTTTCGAAAGTATCCTAATTCCCCTTTTAAATTCTGAATTATGACTGATATTTCGTTATCTATTTTTTTTCGCTCACTTATTAGTGGGTTTTTATTAATATCGGAATATTTCTCAGAATATAGATCTTTTTTGGCGTTCAATTGGGAAAGATTCGATTCTAATGTTTTCATTTCTTCCTTTAGAGTATTGAGATCTTGAAGTATGGTTTTCATCTTCTCAATTTCATCGAAAATGTCTTCATAAACCTTGATTTTTTTCAAATCCTTGTCAATCAGCCGTTCTAAAGTACCCCATTCAGCGTGTAAATTTTTCATATGATAATCTAATTCACGAATGTTCATCTTGTAAGTCTGGCCTGACGCTCTGCTTAACTTTGGAATCCAGCGCCGACCGATTTGCCACATGTATTCCAGTGCGCCTTTAAGGCTTTGGGCAAATTTCGTAACCTTTTCGTAAATCAAAGGTTCTTGAGGAAGTTCGATCTCTTTTATACGTGCTTGGTATTTATTTGCGAGATTCTCGATGGATTTGCTTGTTAATTCATCTCGTTCAGAAACAGTGGTTATTTCAGAGAATTTTTCGCAAGAAGAATTAATATCGACTAAACCCTGTTGGATTTTTTCAATAATTTTTTGGGTTTTTTTTCGTACCGGTTCAACTTGCTTTTTGACCTTAGTGGAGTACCAATCAGCAAGATCAGATAAGGGAATTTCTAGCATTATTCTCACAAATTTTAAAATTAAAGATTAATGTATCGACTTTTCATTTCATCGTCCACTTCGTCGCCCTCTGAGGTAGGAGTCGCTAATTTAGTGGACAGTTCAGCGAGTACAGACCGAGCTTGCTCATCATCGAGCCGCCCCGAGAGCTGAGTTTTTAGCTTATTTATTACAGAATTTCGTTCCAATAATTCATTTTGAAGGTCTAATACCTTATTCTTCCATATTTGAATTTGATCTGAGGAAACGCCACTGCTACTACTTGAAATTATTTCAGGAAGACCAGCGGTGACTGTTAATTTTGTTTGCAAATCTGCTATTTCTGCATCACGCGCAATAATATCTGATTGGAGCGTTTGGATTCGGGTTTGTAATAAATCAATGCGGGCCAATTGCATCTCCTGTTCAGAAATTTTGGCATCTTTTTCTTTCAATCTTTGTTCATAATTAGCCAGTTGGGTCTTCATCGATTCGATTTTTGCGATGTATTCGGTAGATTCACTTGAATATTCTTTGCCCTCGAGCATGCCTTGAAGCATTTTAATTACGCCTTCCTGTTCTTCGACCTTTTTTTGAAGATCTGGTAGGTTGCCTTCAGAGGCAGTTCTATCACCGGTTGGAGTTTCTAAATCACGTGCAATTGTGGCTAGGAATTCACTCATGTCAGCTTTTACCTCAATTTCGTGATTGACTAACGCATTATACAATTTAGGTAATGTCCGTGTATAAGACTGGCCAATCTTAGAAAGAACATCTTGAAATGAGGTCGTTCGCGCATCAAAGCGCTTGACTGGGAATTCAGAAAGCACTATTTCTGCGCCTTTCGGAAGAACATTTAGATACTCTTTTGGATTTTCATCTTGATCCAAAACAAGAGAAATAACAAAATTTGGTGCAATATGGTATTTAGAATTTATTAATCCCGAGAAGAAGCTAACCACATTTAGGTCTTTTAGTCGTAACGATACGACATTTGCATCCAAGTTCCGCATTCGATGCGTGCTTCCAATACGCATTATTTCTTCGTCCGACAATAATGCTTCATCGGGTGGATATTTATGGATAAGAAAGAACCCTTCCTTATTTGTCCAACCAATTAGGACAATTCCTTTCACCATTCTCTTTCACCATTTATTCTTTGATTATTATAATCCGTTTAAGCATAATATAAAGGTTAATAATTTTTTTTAAAGAAGTATCTCATTGATTTGAATAAAATATCTTGGCTCTTGAGATAAATGGGTAATTTTTCTTCAGATAATTTACTCGAATTCATTATAAAAAACTTATAGAATGATTAAATTCAAAAAAATTTATAAATTTGTCCGCATCTTGGTCTTTAAAATGGTAATAATTGTATCACAAGAATTATAAAGAAACTTAATCTATGATTATCTCACATCTTATAAGAGAGATTCCCTTCGATAGGGTCTCCCATCATTTATTTCCAGCGTAATTCAAATTTTTACTGGTTTATAATAATTCTGTTATGTTATTTTCATTGAATCATAAGAGGAATAAGAAGAATGAAGAGAAGATTTGGAAGCCTCGCAATTTTGTGTATGATCTTTTTATCAAGTATGATAATCATTTTTCAAGATTCTCATCTTACACCTTATTTCTCTCAGGAGATGGGAATTTCTGGAAAGAACTCTCCAGATACTTCTGCTTTAGCGCAGGAGGCTCCAGATGACGCCCATACCCCAAAAAGTCTTTCAGATTTTTCCAAGGCATTTTATACTTATAAAAATTCAACCGTTATCAAAGCAAATACGACTATCGATTACCTAATTTCAAAGTTATGGGATTTGAGTTTTAAGGGGTTTAATGAATCGGATGCAACGAATGCCAAGAAAAGAACCTCTGATAATATGCTTATGATCCGATCATTATTGGAATATAATGACGCAAGCGCTCAAGCAGCATATGTAACTTATGCGGAGGATACATTTCAGTTTGAATATAAATATCTATGGGATACTCAGGCGAAATTATTTCAAAGTTATTGCGATCGGAACGGGAATAATCCTGCTAAACTGCTGAATAGTTCAGATAATGCACTTGCGATTCTGGCATTGTTAAAATTATTTGGAAGTACGGCAAATCAGACTTATTTGGAATTTGCGAATTTAACCTATAACGGTTTAATTTCTAAATTTTACGATTCTACCAATGGAGGCTTTTATCGAAGCAATGCGACGGGGGATAATGCCAAATTTACTTATGAGAATTTGTTGGTGTGTTTAGCTTTAACTGAAATTTATCAAAGTGGATATTTATCATCTGTAATACGATTTAATGCATTGGATCTCGCTAAAAAAACACTTGATAAGTTAATTTCCTACTATTTAAATGATTCTTATGGCTTTTTCTCGTCTGGAAGTAATGCTTGGAAAAATCCAATCACTTCCAAAAGTGCTTTCGTTAATTCACTAGCAATTATCACATTAATATCATTATATGATGCATTTAATAATCAAACCTACTTGGATCTTGCAAGCGGTATCGCTCGATTTATTGACACTGCGTATTGGGATTCACACGGAGTAACGCGCGGTTATAATAGCACTGTCACATGGAATGGAAAGATCACCCTAGATTCCACGAAATATTTGGCAACAAATTCCTTGATCTTGGAAGCATTTTTGAAATTATTCGAGAAATCATATAATTCAACGCATTATTTAGATGCACTAAACATCTCACGGTTTTTGAATATCTATCTATGGGATTCTCACAAGAATGCCTATAATTATTCAATTAATTTCCCAGCTGCATCAAGTTCATTAAAATCTACATTTGCCAATGCTTGGGCGATTCAAGCTCTTCTGAGTTATCGCTATTTAGAATCATATTTAACTAGAGCGAATACCACAATGACGATGCTCAATAGATATATGTATAGTGAGGGAGCATTTGATGGTTTTGTCATGTATAATTGGGACCCTCTTTCCTCAATAGTAGTTCTAGCATACCCCGTATTTGTAACCCTCGCAGATCTATTTAAAGTTGCAAAGAGCGCAAGTACGAATCTATTATCGATTTATACACTTATAGAATTGGCAGAAGAAACCCATTTAAACAATTATATTTCCCTGGCAAATAAGACAATGTATACCATAATAAATTATGCTTTTAAAAATGCGTTCGCAACAAATATTTCGGGCAACCCGCAAGAGAAACTTGTCTATACTACCGAAATGAATGCATGGGGAATTTTAACATTATTGAAATTATATGAAAAAATTCATGATCCGTTATTCTTGGAAATTGCAAATAAAACTTGGTATTATTTAAAGAATAATTTGTGGGATTCTGTAAATTATGGATATAATCCAAATAGTGTAGATAATACGACAAAAGATTTGATCGGAAACTGTTTAATGATTTGGGCAAATCTTGCCCTTATTAGGGCAAATTATACAATTTTTAATAATATTCGATCAAATGCTTCGACTTATGTAAATCAAACTATAGGAAAAATAAATCAAAAGATGTGGGATTCCACTAATTCTGGCTATTACTCCAATGCTTCAAGGGATTGGACTCCAGTCACAACAGGTAAAACTGTGAAAAATAATTATCAAAATAATTTTATGATTCAAACGCTCATACTATACAATGATTTTTATCCCACCCATTCAAATCGGACTCTTTATGAGGTACGGATCAATAGGACAGTGAAATTTCTTTTAAACCACCTCTGGGATTGGGAAGTAGGAGGCTTCTACTTGAGCTCTTATGCAAATGGCAGCTCGCCAGTAACCGATAAATATACATATGGAAATGATTGGGCAGTATTAACGCTTTTGGAATTATACAGGCATACGGGGAATTTTACATATTATTTACTGGCAGAAGATCTCATTGATTTCATAAACACCTACTTATGGGATGAAGATTATGGCGGATATTTCCATTCATGCTCGAAAGACGGCACGCCTCTTATCTTTGGGACCTATGCCGCCTATCTAGGCACAGTTCCATTATCCTTTAAGATTTTTGAGAATCAAATTGCTTCAATTCTCGCGTTAACACGGCTCTCAGTTTTGAAGAGGACCTTCCCATTGCCCCTTATTGTTGATTTAACATTTACCCCCGAAAATATTGACCGTGGGGCCAATAACTTACAGGTGACTTTGAACCTAATTGATACGGAAGGAAACCCGATTAATAAGGCTAATCTTACACTTTTAACAAGTGGATTGGTTAAAACCGTAGTCGATGAAAAATTTTATGGATTTGCAACGAGAACAAAAATGAAAAATGTAGTGGGAACAAATCATTTTTCTGCAAATTTAGATATCTCACGGTTTTTTGGATACTTTCACTTAAGTATTTTAGCATACAATTATTCAATGGCGGCTACTTGGCTATTCGTTTCAAATAACCGTACATTTGATGTTTATCTAACAAGCGCCTTCGCCCTTTTAATGAATTTGAATCTTGTTTTCTGGGAAAATACATACGGAGGATATAAGAAGATGGTAACTGCAGGGTTAAATTTGACGAAATATGCCTTTGATAATTGGATGGCGATTCTAGCATCCTTAGAATTTTACAATAATTCGGGTCTAAATTTGATGTATAATACCACAAATTACAATAACGAACAAATATTAACCAACTATATTCTAAGAACTTTCAAATTTTTAAATAATACGTTACGCTATAATTCTGTAAATAAAACATCCATCGCCTTTTTCACCAGTGCAAAGTGGGATGGCACCGGGGTTAGTACCAAGATTTTGTGTAGAGACACCGCCCTCGCTATTATTGCATTATTAAAATATTACGAAATTACCAATGTTACGGATTATTTATCAATGGCAAATAGAACATGGTCATACTTGAATTCTACGCTTTGGGATCCTATCTATTCAGGGTATATTTTCCAGAATGGGCTCTGGGGAAATCAAACCAAGTATTCAGAGGATAATCTCTGGGCGATTTTAGCCAATTTAGCAATTTATAATACCCCTCAAATTACTGCCCTAGTCCGTGCTAGTGCCCTGAAGATGGCTAATAAAACCCTAGAGCTTTTGCTCCAAAATGTTTGGGATGTGGGCTCTTCAGGATTTTTTGCTGCATTTAATGGATCAACATGGATTCCATTCAGCACATCGGCTTCGTGCAAACAAACAGGCGTGAATGCATTGGCTATTCAGGCACTTGTAAAATTTGCAGAATTGAATAATCCAGAGCGGCAGGATTATATCATTTGGGCAAATAAAACTATTCTCTTTATGAATAATATCTTAAGAGATAAAGCACTTTTAGGTTATTTCAGCGCTTGTAATAAAACTGGAACCATATCGAATACAAATAAAACGCTTACTGAAAATAGTTGGATGATTTCAGCGCTAATTGACCTCTACCGGATCAATAATTTTAATTATACTTATTATCAACTGGCAGAAGAGACAATGTTCTTCTTGGATCGGTACTTCAGGAATCCATATCTGACCGTTTATCATGAGATCTCCTCTCAATTTGGTGCGATCACCTACGATTTTGGATCTAAAACCGTTCCCGTTGAAAGCTCGTCCAACTTCAATATTCTAAGAAGTTTAATTCAAATGGACTGGCAACGACGGACTCTAAATTATCCCCTAGTAATAAAGAATATCAATATTGAAGCGCCGCATTTAGGCAAAATTCAAAATACTGTGAATGTAACATTAGAAATATTCGATAAAAATAATCAGCCCATTCAAAATGCGACGGTAATGGGAGTAATATATGGCAAGTACCAGTTATTCACATTTACTAAGCTGGTTGGGAATAAATACTATTGCATTTTAAATATTTCAACCTTGGCGGGCACTATGGAATTGGATTTGCTTGCCTTTAAAAAAGGCTATTCCTTAGGGACCAAAATGTATTTATTCTCACGGTACATGCCCACCTATATTCAGAAATCCTATGAAACAATTATCGCTCTACTCGTTAAGCTTTGGAGTACAACTGATAATATTTTTTACATGGATGACTACAATTCACAATTCGGAACGAGCGCTAACTTTATGGTAATTGAGGCGTTGCTTAATTTTGCCAAGGTGGGCGGAGATATATTATGGATATTTGATTGGTTTGCAAACCAAACCTTCAGTGCTTATGCAAAAATTGCTGCGCAAAATCTTAGAAATACCCTAGGTTCTTCAGCAATAAGGGTTGATTCGAAGAACGTCTCGGGATATGTGGCGGAAACTAGCCAAACTGGACCAAGTAATACTGCTACATCCGCATCGAACGCACTGGCTATTCTTGGATTTGTAGATTTATATAATAGAACCAGCGACCCGTATTACCTTGAAATGGCTAATAATACATGGCTATACTTTAATAAAACCTTCTGGGACCCCACATACAGAGGCTATTTACCAGGTAACTCGACGGACTACACCAATAAGAGCCTATATGATAATTGCATGGCTATTTTGGCGGATCTCGCGATAAATGAAACTGTTGGAATCAACCCAACCATCCGAAATCAAGCATATTATTTAGCGTATCTGACATTCCTTAAAATAAATCAATCCTTCTGGGATACTAAAAATGGGACTTATTATACCCATTCTAATAGGGATTGGACTTCGCCTTACAATAGATTCACAGATGGAAATGCCCTAATGATTCTAACGCAGTTGAAATTCTATGCGCACGACTCAACTCAGAAGAATTATTTACGCATGGCAAATATAACAGCAGACCTTTTGATTAAAAATTTTTATGATTCAAAATATGGGGGATTTTATCAATATGTATTAGATAATTTTTCACAACCTGTTTTATACTATGATACAATTAAATATTTGAGTGATAACGCCTGGGCAGTTCTTGCACTTGCGGAATTATATGGTATTACTAAAAATACTACGTTTTATTACAAAGCCGAGGATACCATGAATTTCATTAATAGCTATTTGGAAAATCACTACAATAGTTATCTAGCTAGTGCCATTTCGGATATTAACGGATATTGGGATGGCTCTAATAGATCGGGGTATGTTTATGGAAAAGATCAAGATAAATATGTTGGGTCTCTTGAACCAGGTGCCTCAACAATTCGGGCGCTCGTCAAATTATACAGTGTTGCAGATTTGACCTTACCTTGGCTTAATGCAACAGTTCAACTTCTTCCTGCATCTTTCCCGCCAAAAGGAGAGTATTGCAATCTTACCATTTCACTTTTCAATGAAATCGGGACAAAAATAACGACGGCTACATTAAATGTAACGATATCAGGATGGCAACGAGAATCATCGGATAGCCTCCAGAAATTAGTCAACCCAATTAATTATATCTATGATTCAGCTACGCAGCAGTATAAAATAAAGAATGTTAATCTCACAGATCTTGAGGATGTATATTTTAGTGTTTACGCTAAAACTACTGCGTATGCTACATGGTGGGGTGTATTTTATCTTCATAGAACCGGCAGTATTATCTCAATTTTATTGGCCCAAGGCGCAGATTATATTTCCAGTGAAGACTATTGGCAATATACAATTGGGGAAGATAAAATAATAATTGAAGCCCTATATACGGATATGGAAACATTGGCGGGAATTCCAGGGGCTTATTTAAATTTCACGGTTAATTTCCCGAATAATACACGATGGTTTACTCAATTCTCAAGAACCAATTTGACGGGATGGGCCCGCTTATCTTTTGGACCGATCTCAAATGTTGCTACTTTATTCGGATATTACAATATTACAATCATTGGAACGCATGTGAATTCGACCATTTATCCGAAGACTTGGTATTCTTCGACCAGGAGTATTATAAGATTGAATGTGGATTTTGGGATTTCAATTCCAGTATTTTATCCGCTTGACGCTCTTGTGGCACAAGGCGATAAAGTTCCATGCAATGTAACAATCAAGCACAGGATGCTCGCCAATTTAACAGTAAATATACTAATTTACTCGCAGGATGTTTTTCTGCCAAGCCAAGTTACGCGGAATCTAACGACCGGTCTCAATTACCTTTTAATCGATGTGTGGACAGATGAACGAACGCCCATTGGAGAATATAAGATCTATCTTAACGTCAGTTACCAAAATAAGGTCATCAGGAAAACGTTCTTCTTCGTGGGAATTGTCTCGGCTGCAATGATCAGAAATTATTTTACGCCAACATTTATTGCGCAGGATGATGTCCGATACGCGGTTCTAGAAATTGAACATCGGAAAAAATACGATACCTCTAATCTTTCGGTCCAAATAAATTGTGCCGCATTGGAAGTAAATCCGACTTTTGAAATTCTAGAAGCATTAGCCTGGCAGGATTATTATTTCCCATTAAAAGTGAGAAATGATATCCCATATGGAACATATTCAGGTGAGATTATTGTCCAACGGGTTAATTATACTCTGAAATATAATGATTTGCCCTTGACCTTCCAAATTGAGGTAAAACCATCCATATTGGTTCAAGATATTCAAGTACCCACAGAAATAGTCCAGAATCAGCATCTTTTTATTGCTATTAAAATAGCTAATAATAAAATAACACCTATTAGCATTAAAATCATAGGCTCTGGCGGTGCCTTCAATTATTTTGAGGACAGCTTTACGATAAATCCCGCAGAAACAACAACACTCAATATACCTCTTGTTTATAATGCAAATCCATGGGATTCTGGATCACGAAGCTACACTCTCGAAATTTATTACCTCAATTCCACTTCATATTCCTTGGTCAGTTCAAATACCTATCAAATAGAAGTCAACTACTCTACTAATAATATTCTACTTGGGTTCATTCTCCCCGCTACAATCATTGGGATTATTGTTATTTATTTTCTCTGGTTCCGGGAAAAGAAAAGACGGGAACAGAAGAAATTAAAATAAATCCTCCTCTTTTTTGATCCGTTTAATTTCTAAGGAACAAAAGATAAATTCAAGCAGAATTTAATTTATCATAAGGTGATTTTATGGAAGAACCAGAGAGATATTCGGAACCGCCTAGGGCAAAACAACAGGATATAGGATCGAAATCCAAGAAGACTATTGCATCAATTCTGTGTATTGGGATAATATTCGGGTTTTTATTCATATTATTCGCTGTAATTATAATTATAATCAATTTAATCCCAGCTCCAGATAAATTAGTTTGGTTATTGACAGAAGCGACAGTGGGAAACTGGGTTTTACTAGTAGGCGTCGGCTTATTGCTGTTCTTCTTCGCGTTGGTGGTATGCGCTTATATTTGGAAAAAGGGACGAGGTTGGTTATTAGCGAAAATTTAAAGAAGGGATGAATTATGCAAAAAGAACAGGAATGGACAGCAAGAGAAAAATTATTTGCCCGTTTTATTAGTTGGGGAATAATTTTTTCAGTAACTATCATAATTGTTGGCGGAATATGGACAACCCTCGAGTTTATCATCAGCTATGTGAATCCTGGCAGTGGTGAGATTATTCAATGGTTTATTGATTTAGATTGGCCATTTCAGATTTTAGTCTTTGGGGCACTCATAGTCGGCGTCATTGTTGGCATGATCGGATTTTCTATTTTCCTTAAAAGAGGGCAAAAATTTTTACTGAATTTGCTCTTCAAGATAAAGCAATAGGTCTGGATAGAAATAAATTTTTAACTTTTATTTTTCTTTTTAATTTGTTAAATTGAAGATTAACGAAGGATAGGGAGCAATTTGGAAGACTTAATATCTTCAGAAGAGATGGCGATAATTGATGAAAATACCAATTATTTAGGAATTCCAACAAGTCTTTTAATGGAGAATGCTGGAAGAGAGCTAGCGAGAGTAGTTCAATCAAAAGTGGATGTGACGAATAAATCAGTAATAATTTTTGCTGGAACCGGTAATAATGGGGGAGATTCTTTTGTACTTGCAAGACATATTTCAAGATTCGCCAACCAGGTTCAGGTCGTTCTGATTGGGGACAGCTCTAAGATTAAAACCCCAGAATCCAAATTGAATTGGGCAGCCCTCTTAAATATGGAATTCTCGATTAAGATTTCTATAATCCAGGATAGCTCAGAATTAAAGAACTTAAAAATTGGAAATCCGGATATAATAATAGATGGGTTATTAGGAACAGGGGTCCAAGGGAAAATCCGCGAGCCCATCGCAAGTGCGATAAATCTCATCAATTCCCTGGAAGGGGTTAAAGTTGCAGTTGATATCCCTTCTGGAATGAATCCTGATACTGGTGTAGTGGAAGAAATCGCGGTAAAGGCAGATTATACAATAACTTTTCATAAAATTAAACAGGGATTGGTTGAAAATAAAGAATATTCGGGAGAAATTATTCCAGTTAGCATTGGAATTCCCCCTGAAGCAGAATTCATTGTTGGCCCAGGAGATCTGCGATTTGTTATTAAAAAACGCCCAGCAGAAAGCCACAAAGGAGATTTCGGAAAAATTTTAGTGGTCGGTGGGGGAGGTGGAAATTTCTATTCTGGAGCTCCAACCTTAGCAGGATTGGCTGCGCTTATTACAGGTGCAGATTTGGTAAATATTGCTGCACCTTCAAGTGTCTCATCTACCATCAGGAATTACTCGCCAGATTTGATAGTGCGAGATCTTCCGGGCAATTACCTTTCTGAAAGTGCAATAGAGCCTTTGGAACCGCTCTTGGAATGGGCGACAGCTATAATTATTGGGCCAGGTTTGGGATTAGAATCAGAAACAATTGATACAATTTTAGTGATTCTAGAAAAGATTCATCAATTAAAAACACCGGTTGTAGTTGATGCGGATGCTATCAAGGCAATGGCAGGAAATAAGGAAATTTTAAAACGAATTCCCGCAGTTATCACGCCTCACTTTGGAGAATTTAAAATTCTGACTGGAATTGATTTAATATCGGTGACGGATTCTTATGAACGCCTTCAAGTTGTTCGAAATTCAGCAAAAGAATTCGGCATGACTTTTTTAGTAAAGGGAAAAGACGATTTAATTTCAGATGGACAAAATGCCAAAATGAACCGAACACATACTTCCGCAATGACCGTAGGAGGAACGGGAGATGTGCTTTCAGGCATCGTAGGATGCTTGTTGGGGCAAAATTATCCACCTTTCCGTGCTGCGAATGCAGCAGCTTTTATTAATGGTTTAGCTGGAAAATATGCGGAGAAAAGACGGTACGGTCCTCATATAGTTGCAACAGATTTACTCAAATTTATTCCTAAAGCCATGCGACTATCTTAAATATCGTTGCAACTGGTTCTTTTTTATAGCCCCTTCTCGTATAATTCGAGGAGTTTTGGTAGTTAAATCAATAATAGTCGAAGCTATCCCTTCTTTTGTTGGACCAGTATCTAACACTAAATCAACCGAATCTCCAAGTTGGTTAATTGCATCTTCAGCACTCAGAGGGGATTCACGTCCTGAAATGTTGGCACTCGTTCCGATAATTGGGATCTCTGCAAGTTGCCTTGCAATGGGATGATCTGGTACTCGAACCCCTAAAGTCTGCCGATCGCCCGTTACAATACTTGGCATTGATTTTCTGAGAGGCAGTACTAAAGTTAAAGCCCCAGGCCAAAATTTTGAAGCAATAGAAAGAGCCATTGACGAGAATTTCACGAGCTCTTTTGCCATTTCCAAATTAGCCACTAAAATAGGGAAACCTTTTGCTTCATCTCTCCTCTTTGCATCTATTAACCGCAGTACTGCTGCTTCATTGAAGGGATCTGTTGCTAATCCATATACCGTATCTGTCGGAAAAATCACTAACCTTCCTGCAGCAATTATTTCACGTGCTTTCTGAATAACCGCTTTATCAGGTTTATTGGGATTAAGTTTTATTACTTGGACCATACAAAATTACTCATTAGTTGGACTCTTTTGGTTTTTTCTGAGACCTATTTATTAATTGGATCAATTTGGTTTTTTAGATGAAAGCAATAATTCTGGCTTCTGGGTACGGAGAGAGAATGGGCGATATCACGAGATATGTCCCAAAGCCTTTAATACCGATAGTCAATAAACCAATTCTCCAGCATCTAATAGAAAGCCTCAGTAAATGTGGCATAAATGATTTTATTTTTTCCGTTGGGCATTTAAAAAACCAAATTATCTCTTTTTTAGATGAATTCCAGAAAAAGGAACTCAAATTCACAATTAAATTTGCCAAAGATTTTAACAAAGGTCCCATTTATTCATTCTCTGCCTGTTTAAGTGAAATAAAAGATGAGGATTTCATATTGCTTCCCGCTGATTTTTTGATAGATCCTAATTCATTATTAAATCTCATCCAAAAATCAGGCGATGGCTCTCTAACTATAGCTTTTGATGATATTGAAGCAAATGCACATCATTCGGAAGTTTCTCTCGCTTTAAATGAGGAGGGGCCCAAAGTTATGGGGATTACTTCGAAAATAAGAGAGGAGCCTGCGATCAACAAATTATTGGTACCGCTACTTATATCCCGCACAGATTTTCAGTCTTATGTTAAGAGGAGTATAGGTTTGCACCATACAAGAGTTGTTGATGCAATGCAATTGTATTTAGAAGAGGGAAATCAGATAGATGCATATGAAATTCAGAATGGATATTGGTTTGACCTTGATATGAAGCAAGATGTGCTATCAACGAATAAATTTTTCCTCGAGCAAGAATTATATGATAATCAAATGCCAAATAATTCAGACTATTTGAATTCTCAAAATATTTCCTTACAGGAACCAGTTTTAATCGGAAAAGATTGCGAATTTAGCGAAAATTGTGTTATTGGTCCATATGTTTGTATCGGCGATAATTGCTCCATTGGACAGAATGTTAAACTCCAAAATTCAATTATTTTTCCCGGCTCGGTGATCCCCGCGCATAGTGAAATCCACGACGCAATTTTTTTCAAGTCAATTTACCCAATAGAAAGCTAGGGACCAAGATGCCAAGGCAAGTGAAATTATTTCCCACAGAGGATAGGAAACAAAAAGAATTAGAAGAACAACAAAAGATAGCGGAAGATGAAAGTGAAAAGCGACGAGTAGAGCGGGAAACTGATCGGGAAAGAGAGAAACTAAAAAAACTAAATCGGAAGCCTAAAAATGAATTCTACCATTGTGAATGTGGTCTCGTGCTTCATTGGAAAGTAGCCTATGGGCGAAGATCTGGATGTCCCCAATGTCATAAACCAATTGCGCTTTCGGATTTATTTGAATAATGCCTTATGCTGTAGAACCTTCGAGGGCAATAATTACCTTTCGTGTTCTGGGTCCATCGAATTCGCAGAACCACAATCCTTGCCACGTTCCCAAGAGCATTTGTCCCTTATGAATGATAATAGTTTGTGAAAATCCTACTAGACTCGCTTTGACGTGGGAATCTGAATTCCCCTCAGAATGAAGATAGGCATCTGATCGGGGAATCAATTTTCCAAGAATATATAGGAAGTCAGTTTTCACGTTTCTATCCGCATTCTCGTTTATAGTGATTCCAGCTGTTGTGTGCGGGATAAAAATGTGGCAATATCCCTCGATTACGCTCGACTTCTTTAGGATTTGCTGAATCTGATCCGAAATATCGATAATTTCTTCTCTTTTCGATGTTATAACATTAATTTGATGCAATTCCACATTCTCACCTAATGTAAAACTTCATTTACCATTTTACGATGATTTTAAATGAATTATATTAATGATTTGATACAGGAGTTGTAAATCCATGGGGCTAGAAGCTGCTGAGAAATGGTTGCATCAATGTTCTAGGTGTTCGTCCTGCAAATATTTGTATAGAAATTATAGCCCGAGTTGTCCATCAGGAGAGAAATTCTGGTTTGAGACATTTTGGGCATCAGGGCGGGTCTGGATAGCGAATGCACTGCATGCTGGAAAAATACAATGGAGTGATTCAATTATAAAAGCGATCTATGCCTGTCCACTATGTGGAAATTGCGCAGCACAGTGCCAGCAAGATATCGGCCCGCATCTTTTGGAGATTATGGAAGCCTTACGAGAAGAAGCAGTTAGAGTTGGGGTTGGGCCTCTGGAAGTGCATAAGGCATTTGCAGCAGGAATTGAGAAAGAGGAAAATCCTTATGGAGAGTTGCACCGGAACCGATTGAAGTGGATAGGAAAAACTGAACTCCCTAGGGAAGCAGAAATATGCTTTTTTGTAGGCTGTACCTCCTCCTATCGTCAGCAGGAAATTGCCCAAGCAACCCTTTCTGTGCTAAAGAAGATTGGCGCAGATTTCACAATCAGTGCTGATGAATGGTGTTGTGGATCCCCTCTCCTGAGAACTGGGCAAACCGAGTTAGTGGAAGCCATTGCGAAACATAACATTGAGGTAGCACAAAAAATAAATGCAAAAAGAATAATTTTCTCATGTGCCGGCTGTTTTCGTACTTTTAAAGAAGATTATCCGAAAATTTTGAAAAGCGACTTGGGAATTGAAGTTTCTCACGTCTCTGAATATCTCTATGACCTTCTGAAAGAAGGAAAACTGGAATTAACCAAATCATTTCCACATAGGGTTACATACCACGATCCCTGCCATTTAGGGCGGCATACCGGGGTTTATGATCCCCCACGAGAATTATTAAAAGCTATTCCCAAGCTTGAACTTGTAGAAATGAGTCGGACTCGAGAAAAAGCTTGGTGTTGTGGAGCTGGCGGGGGAGTCAAATCCGGGTTTAAAGAATGGTCAGTGGATATTGCAATTAATCGCATAGAAGAAGCCGAAAAAACCAATGCTGAATACCTTGTCAGCTCCTGCCCATTTTGTCATCGCAATCTTGCAGATGCTATTGAAAAAAGGAGCTCTAATTTGAAAATCTTGGATATTACAGAAATCCTAAATTCTTGTTTATAATTTTTCTGAAATTCAAAGAGAATTCTAAATGTTTTACTTAAAAATCTTAGATAATAAAAATTAGAATTCTTGAAGTGCCTGGGCATATTGTTCGGCAGACCAGAGGAGCGCCTTTTCATTCTCTAACCGTGAGGGGGCAATGAGTAGAATCCATCCATCACCATACGGATCTTGATTGATCAAATTCGGATTATCCACAATTGAACTATTTATCTGCTCAATTGTTCCAGAGAGGGGAGAATATAATTCGATGAGAGTTTTTTGGGATTCAACTGTGCCAATAGGCTGACTTTCAGTTGCTTCACCCTCAACTTTTAGCATCTCAACGGTAGTTCCGGCTTCAGGGAGATCTACAAAAACTATTTCTTTCAATTGCTTTTGACCATAGTCGGTAATGCCAATTCGGACTTTCTTATTCTCTATTCCTGCCCATACATGACCGATGGCTTTCTTGGATTCGGCATAGAGAAGCTCATCAGGAACATCGTATACATCTTTGCCCTTTTTAATTTTCACCATAAAATAATCTCTCTTTTTTGCGGAAAAAATTGTTTTAACTGAATTGAATGCTTTTATTTTTGGTACTTGATTTTGAAGACCTGGATTTGCGTACCAGAAGTTGCGGAAGAAACCTCACCAGGGCCGCCTTTCAATAATTCGACGGCAAGAACCTTTCCAGATTGGATAATTGTGCGCGGGGTATAACCTTGTGCCAAAAACTGTCCTTCAGGGGGAGAGGCCATTTCCCAACGGTGCTCAATCTGCTCTTGACCAAAAGCGCTCTTGCGCGTTTCAGATATACTGAACGCATAGGGGCCTATAATGACTAACTCGCGCTGATAAGGAGCAGGTGGCGGATGTTTTTCGATTTCATTTATTATCGCTTTCACACCGGGTTCGATGTTGCCCGGAATTTGAAGTTGAACACCGCCCGTCGATTCCATTGTAGTTTCAGATGGCTCAGCAGCGCTTATTATACTAGGTGTAGAGGACTGTTTCGGTTTCGCAGAAATTTGCGGGGCCGCCCTAGGCGCTGCTGAAGCTTTAGGTGCTGGTGCAGCTTTGGATGCAGCTTTGGGTGCTGGTGCAGCTTTGGATGCAGCTTTGGGTGCTGGTGCAGCTTCGATCGGAGGAGTCGGTTCTGATGCCGATTCTTTTGGGATGGGACCACCGGTAACCCTGATAAATTCAGGGGGTTCATCGCCGTGATCGATGCTTTCTACTCGATAATTTAATCCCTTTTGACCACGGAGATCTTGGGATACTCTGGCCGCAATAAACTTTCGTCGGACTTTCGCATTAGCCCCTTTCCATAAATAAATCACACGTTCTGAATCAATTACCAGAAGAACGACCATTTCCCCAGTCAATAAATTTTTTATTTCTCCCGTAATGGGGATTTGTTCAAGCTCGCCTTCATCCAACACATTATAAATTGTGATATCACTACCACTCATATTTTTCATGGCTCCATACATTGTTTTGATTTCATTTTTCTGTGATCATTTTTAAGTGCCCCAATCTCAGGCGCCGCCACGCTATAAAACGCTTACGTGAAAAATCTTTTTATTTGATATTCAAATGATTTTAGTCCAAACTATTAATATTTGAAATTTTATTTATATTTATGCTTTAGTAAATTCTCTTTTGAAGAATTTAATGCCCCAAGAAAAAGATATAAGGTTGGAATTTTGCATAAAAACTTTAATTTGTTGGTTTCCTGCCCGCGATTCCATGAAAAAGATGCCATAGCGGAAATTTGGTATTTATATTCAAATATCGGAGATAATGAAGTAAAAGCGGAGCAAACCATCTTCCCAGGACTCATTACTGCCAAAACACAACTGAACCCCTTAGAATCTATAAGAAATTTAAGAGATTTAATAAAAACTGATCCATTAATTTTAAAATTTGTCTTGAAAATAATGCCCATTGAAACTATTGTCGATACTACGCAAGAGAATATTAATAAGGTGGCTTCGGATCTGGGGTCACGCATTTTACCCAATGAGACATTCCGCATCACAGCAAAAAGTCGATTCTCCCGGATCAATCCGCAAGAATTAATCCTCGAAGTGGCGCATTTCATCGATCGCAAAGTGAATCTCACCGCTCCCAACAAAATTTTGTTGATTCAAATTCTAGGAACTATTACCGGCCTTTCGCTTATAGAGCCGGATAATATTCTGACCAAAACGGAGTTTCTGGAGTAATTGCTATTTCTCACATGTAACAAGGGCAATTCGATTTAAAACTGCTTTAAAGAGCGCTTCTTCTAGCGACTCTTTCGTATTTGATAAAGTAATAGCATCGATTTCATTCTTATTAATTATGAAATAATCTTGAATCGCAGCCCATTTTGCGTCATTAAAAATGGTTAGAACCTCATCGGAGGGCATGCTATCTAATAAGGTTTGGCACTCTTCTAACGCCTGTTTTAACATCTGCTCAGAATTACCTAGAATTATAAGCGCACTATTTCCAGCTCTAGCCCCAAACTCCGTTAACGCGACCTGGATTTGCCGCTGACCCGAAATATACAGTAAAACCTCTAATGCCAGTTGATTTGATATGGAACGATTTTGTTTGAATGCAAGCATTGCATAAAGCGCCCCAAAAAAAATGTGTTCCCAGGTAGCAATTCTTGAAGCATCGCACATCTGAATTGTAATCTCATATCTTAGTCCTACTGAATTTAAAGCTTTAATAATTTGTTTTAAATCGGGAACCGAGGCTAATTCTAGACCTTGAATTAAAATCAATTTATACTGCAGTTGTTCTTCTTGAAATTCTTTGATTATCGCGGAAATTCCCCTTTGGTGTGTTTAGGGAGGTGTCAAATATTTTTTAACGCCTTCAAGGCCTTCTTTCCCCATAATATGACAGATCATTGCCGCAAATTTAGAATTATCAATTTTTCGCTTCTTTTTAGCCCGTTCCAGAATCTGCTCTGCCCCCTTTAAAATATCGCCTAATAAACTACTTTCAATATAATCCGCTAAATGCAGTATTAAGGCTTCTAAAGTGCGCGGTTTCGTGGAGCTCGCCTCTCCATGGTGGCTCAGTATAATATGCAGCAATTCAAGCGGAAATTGTCGCGTCCAGGCTTCTGCAAAAATGAGTGAGGTGTGATCAATTTTACTGCCTAACCGCGAGCGATCATATTCTGCCCCGTCTTTGTGGTAGGTCAGTGGTTTGTAAATATCATGCAGAATCGCCCCTGCAATAATCAGGTCTTTCTCAATAAAGTCAATCTGATAAACCTGTTCTAGCACCTTCACAATTTCAATCGCTATTAAGGTAGTTGCCACGGTGTGCTCAATCAAGCCCCCTTCGTAAGATTGATGATCGAATTTAGATGCCGGGGCATCATCTATTGAAAGTTCATCTCCGTAAGTTTCAATAGATATACTGGGATTTTTTAAAAAATCTATCACTTTGTCTCTTAGTTCTGCATTCTCAATTTTTTGTGCCAGTTCTATTAAAGCTTCCATTTCTATCACAGCTAAAAATTTTATGAATTAATCTCTATATTCCTAGAGAACAATGTAAATAAAAACAATTGGAAATTGGTAAAAATATGCCCTCGAAATTACGTGTTAGAAGATTATTCCGCCCGCTCGTCATGGCGATCGCCAAAGGCTTCCAAAAATTGGGTATAACACCTAATCAAGTTACAGGTGTAGGACTGATTTTTGCACTTGTTGGGTGTATTTTCTTCATCTGGGTTGATTATTGGGGTTCGCTCTTATTTGGAGTTTTCATTTTTATGGCGGGGATTTTTGATGGGGTGGATGGCAGCTTAGCTCGACTAACCCATAGGAGCTCAATGAAGGGTGGATATATGGATTCGGTGCTGGATCGCTTTGCAGATATTGGAATTGTTGTGGCTTTTTTAGGGCATTATCCAACCCAATTTGTGATTCTGGGATTCCCGCTTTTCGGTTGGGTCATTATCGCCATAATTGGAATTACAATGGTTAGCTATACCCGGGTAATAATGGAGACAGAGGGCGTGGAAGATAGCGACATCGGCTTGATGGGGCGCTCAGAGCGCTTATTTGTACTATTTATTTCAGCAATACTAAATTATGCTTATATTGGACTGTTCATTGTCACAATTCTTTCGCATTTAACTGCCCTTTATCGAATTCATTATGCAAATCACCATCTGAAATCCTAATCTCCCCCCAATAATAATTATCCGTTCCATCAACTTATAAGCGAGTTTAAAAGGCAAAGAGAAAGGTTATGTATGAGAATCACCGAAATTGATAATATTCTAAAAAACCGAAAACTAATAAAAATAGAAAAAGAATGTTTTAGAGTATTATAACTAAGTTCATAAAAAAGTCAAATGAATGGTACTGGTGATTCAATCCAATATATGAAAATTCGGTTGGATCTGGATTAAGATTAGAATTATAGAAATCAGGGGCGTTATATAAAAAATGGAGAAAACGAAAACATTTGGATTCAAATTGTTAGTGCTTGGAGCTCCTGCGGTCGGTAAAACCTCATTGATTCGGCGCTTCACGACAGGCAAATTCTCTGAAACATATTCCAAAACATTAGGCGCAGATTTTCTTATCAAATTTGTGGATTATCCAGAAAAAAGTATGCGTGTTTTGCTCCAAATTTGGGATTTGGCCGGTGATGCTAGGTTTCAATTTATTAGAAGAGATTATTATCAGGAGGCCCAGGGCGCGCTTCTTGTTTATGATGTAACTAGACCAAATACTTTTCTGGAATTAAGGAAAACTCATGAGAACTTGCTCAGTTACTGCGGAAAGGTACCTTGTATCGTTATTGGGAACAAGATCGATCTCGAAGATCAACGAAAGGTGTCCCTCGAAGAAGGCGAGCAAGTGGCTAACGAATTAAACTTTGAATTTTTTGAAACCTCGGCAAAATCCGCGGAAAATGTGGAGACCGCCTTTCGGCGTATAAGTGACCTGATTATCGAAAAAAATTTATAATTTTAAAAAAATTTTTAATTCAATTGCTTTAAATATTGCACTAAAAGACCATCTATAATTGATTTTCTCAATTTTTAATTGAGTCATTCGAGTTTTCATGTATAAGGAAAGATCTTAATTCTTACTATGTATTTATATATTATGTATGGGATAGATAAGTGCTAGAAAGTTTCTAATTGATTTTTTAAGTAAGAGAAAAATTCCTTCGAGGCGCATTTTTTTTGGTGGTTGACTTAGAAGACGGGCAATTTCTGGATATAGTGAAAGAGCTCATCGGAGAAAACACTGTAATTGATGTTGTAAAGGAATTGAATAAAAAAACGGAAATAACTGATGAGGAATTGGCAAGCAAATTTGAAATTAGATTAAATGACATCCGGAAAATTTTGTATAGATTGTATGAAAACAATTTAGCTTCGTTCAGGAGATTACGAGACAAAACAACAGGATGGTATATTTTCTTTTGGCGGCTCGAACCTGAAAATATAATTCATTTGATCAGGAATAAAAATAAGTTGGTCCTAGAAATATTGAGTACACGTCTGGAATATGAGCAACAGCATGTTTTTTACCGCTGTACGAACAACTGTGGCTCTGTTATCTTTGAAGATGCAATGGAGATTGGCTTTAAATGCCCCAAATGTGGCAATCCGCTGTATAATGTGCCCAATCAGGAAACGATAGAAGTCCTTGAAGATAATATTGAAATTCTAACTAGCACGTTAAATAACAAGAAAAAATGACCATATCAACTGTGTGTGGGGCGTGATGGTAACCCCAATAATATATTTTTAAAAACCCATTAGCTATGAGTTGCCATACCAAAGAATTTTTTCCTTAATTCGGGAATGAGAGATTTGGCTAGTTTCTTGAGGGATAATTGCTAACTTGGCTTTGGTTTCTGTTTGTTTTTGAAAATTTATCCAATATATCAAACAACAGGAAATAATTCAGAAAAAAAGAGAGGAAAAAAATAATAGACATTTAAATAGAAATTAATTGTTCCTCTTTGGAGTATTTTTCATCTTTTTCTCGAATGCCATTATAGGAGATAGGTTCGACCAATTCGCGCTTTAGGAGGTCTCGAACCGACACCCGGATAGCTTCACTTCTGTTGGCATATAAACCTCTTTGCACTAGTTCTTCTAGCCCTTTAACAAAGGCTTCTGGCAAATTCACTGAAATGGTTTTCATTTATCAAATGCCACCCCTATAACTTTAATCAATTTAATTATACTGTACAATTGGGTTTTTAAATGATTCGATTGATATTTTAGTCGAACTCTTTTTTATAGCTACATAATAAAAGATAGATCATTTTCCCCTTGAGAAGGTAAAAATTTACTATTAGTATATAAAGTGGGTATCAACAAAAATTCCCTTGCTTCATTTACTATAAAGAAAAATTTGATTAAATCTTTATATAATAGATTAAAGCGGGTTATATATCAAGGGTTTTTTTAAGGTTTTCCTGTTTTCATTTAGATAAAGAAGAATTTGATTAAATCGAATCTTAATAAAAAATTGTCTTTTAAAGGGCAATAAATCCTAGTTTACGAAAATTAATTTTTTGAACAAGCTTGAACAATCTTCAAATTTAATCCAATTTAATACGAATATTACATTTTTTTGATTTTAATCATTTTAATCCGGTTGAGCATATGCAGATGTAATTTCGACATCTTCTTCCTCTTCTTCTTGGGCAGAGAGTTCGAGAAGGTGTTCGATAAATTCCATTAGGGTCCCATTTTCATCGTAATTCATATGGTCACGATCTCCATCATCTCCAATAATACCCATCTTAACCAAGAGATCAAAGCCATTCTGAATTTCTTCCTTATTGGCTAGCAGGTTTTGAGCGACTTCATCTAACGGAATCTTCTTTTGACCAGTGGCTTCATGAAGTTTGTTACATTCCTCCAATGCCTCATGAGCAATCCGTAATAGGCGCTCATTCTCTTTTGTGAGTTTATTCGACACACAAATTCACCTCTGAGATCTTTATCATTTACTTTATATAAAAGGGGGATTTCCAAAATTAAATCCCTCCGACACAAATATATACATGCCGCTTATCTTTCAAAATAGGCGCATTTGACTTCATTCTGCATATTATACGGTGTTTATTGCACTTTAAAGTAATTTCTCACTTTTT
>Ga0315279_10001506_pt1 | contig 38551 bp, 32 predicted proteins | sample YL17G06_20_MG_FD_203694 | JGI IMG/M metagenome (GOLD analysis project Ga0315279, IMG submission 203694) | Sediment microbial communities from Yellowstone Lake, YNP, Wyoming, USA - YL17G06_20 | ecosystem: Environmental > Aquatic > Freshwater > Lake > Sediment | place: USA: Wyoming | collected...
GCTGATTTGCTACTAAACGTACCGTTGCCAAAACCTGCCGGGACGTGGAAACTCGCACCTATGTCCGACCAAGTGACCCATTCATCTAAACCAGTCAATACGTGACCAGCAAAGTTAATACCCCAGAAAATAGAATGAATATATTGGCTTACCTATCTTGCCTTTGGATAGTATTATAAATCTTTTTTATTGGCATGTCAAACAATAATTTAATCTTTTTCTTTTTTTAATCTATATTTTTAATCTTGACTTTATATATCCTAATGAATTAGAATGATACCTTAAAATTACTATTTAATGGAGTATAAACTAAAGTATACTGGGTACCTGATTTTGGATACTGGATATTTATCGTTATAGAATTATCAAACTGGAGACTAAATACCATAATGAAAAGGCTATCCATTTTAGACAATGAAAAATGCGTTGGATGTCAATGCTGTATGTTTGCATGTGCCAGAAGAACTGGTCAGGGAGGCTTGGCAGAAAGTCGCATCGGTATCAGATCAGAAGGTGGAATAGAACACGGTTTTGTAGTCATAGTTTGCAGAGGCTGTGAATTTCCACAATGTTGTAAGGTCTGTCCCACGGATGCCCTTGTTCCAAAGAAAGGTGGAGGTGTTACTTTCCATCCAGACAAGTGTATAGGATGCGAACGATGCGTCGAAGCCTGTCCAATAGGTGCAGTTTTCTGGGACGATGAAATAAAAAAACCTATGATATGTATTGCGTGTGGGTATTGTGTAAAATACTGCCCATGCAGTGTTATTGCCCTTGAAGAAATACCGGAAAGAGAACTTTCGGAGGTCTAATATGATTGAAAATGATACCCTATCACGTATACTCTACGTTGATTTGACGAAACGACGGATATGGGTTGATGAGCGTCCTGATCTATTCGAGGAATATATCGGAGGCGCAGGCGTAGGAATCCGTCTCCTTCAGGAAGAATGTCCTGAAGGTGCAGACCCGTTGGGTCCGGATAACCCGATAATTCTTACTGTCGGACCACTTACAGGACTTTTCCCACTGGCTTCTAAAACAACTGCTTTCTTCAAATCTCCGCATACTGGTAATCTTGGAGAAAGTCATTCAGGTGGAAGAAGTGCAACGTCCATTAGGCTTGCAGGATATGGAGCCGTTGTCATAAAAGGGGCAAGCGAAACCCCTGTTTATATATCAGTTCACGACAATCGGGCATTCATAAGGGACGCATCTGCGCTGTGGGGAATGCACAGTTCATTTACCATAGGCAGAATAATCAGGGATTACGAACCCGGCGCCGGTATCAGAACCATCATGAGGATCGGTATTGCCGGAGAAAAAATGGTCTCTTATGCCTGTGTTTCAATGGAGTCTTATAGACATTTCGGAAGGCTTGGGCTTGGTGCAGTCTTTGGCAGTAAAAAACTCAAAGCCATAGTTATGTCGGGAAGACATTCTATTCCAGTGACAAATAAGAAAGAATATCTCAAAATCTACGATAAAATTTTCCAATCTGCTCTGGATAAACCAACTAAGAAATATCGTGAGCTTGGAACTTCTGAAAACATATTACCGTTAAATGAAATGGGAGGACTACCGACCCGAAACTTGAGACAAGCAAGGTTTGAGAGCGCCCACAGAATATCAGGAGAGAAGTTTGCTGAGGATTATCTTGGTCGAAGAGTTGCCTGCGCACATTGTCCCGTTGGATGTATACACCTAGCGGCACTCAGACAGCCTTACAAAGATGAGCCTTATTTCTATAAAACTTCTATGATCCCTTACGACTATGAGCCGATCTTTGCTCTTGGCTCAATGATTGGGATATCTGAAATACCTGATCTTCTCAAACTGCTGGAAGTTGTTGAAGTTTATGGTTTGGATTGTATGAGTACAGGGGTAATCCTCGCATGGGCAACAGAGGCGATGGAAAAAAGGCTGATCTCTGAAAAAGAGACGATGGGCATTAAGTTTAACTGGGGTGATCAAAGGTGCTACGTAAGTGCAGTTGAGAATATCATTGAACAGCCCAATGACTTCTACAAAGCACTTGCTAAAGGTGTAGATTACGCAGCTAAACAGTATGGTGGAGAAGATTTTGCTATGGCTTTCGGTGGGAATGAGATGCCCGGCTATCATACGGGTCCTGCTGCGCATATCGGATTCCTTACAGGCGCACGTCATAGCCATCTGGATAACGCAGGTTATTCTATTGACCAGAAAACACTAATAAATGAAGCTCTGCATCCACAAGAACTCGCTAAACAATTGCTAAAAGAAGAGCAGTGGCGACAGATACTTTCAAGCATTGTGGTTTGCTTCTTTGCAAGAGGTATATATACTCCAGATGTTGTTCTTGATGCTTTGAGGATGTCTGGTTTCGAGCTTACATTAGACGAGTTGAATCAGGTTGGAAACAAGATAGTTGTAGAGAAAAACAAATTTAAGTTTCGTGAAGGCTTCAAGCCAGATGAGCTAAAGATACCCCGACGTATTCTTGAGACAATTTCACCCACCGGGTATCTGGATGAAGAATATATAAAAGAAACAGTGAAATATTACATGGATTTGGTAAGATTGGAACCAGAACCAGCAATCCCGAATCCTGTGTAGTAATCAGATAATATTGTAGGGGCGAAGCATTTGCTATTGTGAACTATTATACAATCAGCGTTTATGAGGCAAATGCTTCGCCCCTACGGAAAATTCACCGTTATATCCCAAAGAGCCATATTTCTTTATTTTAAAGCTATCATTTTGCCAATAGCTACAAAATCACCGGCTTTAAGCCCATAAAAGTATATTCCACTTGATACTCGTTCACCAACTTCATTTTGCCCATTCCAGTATACCGCTGATTTAAGATCAGTGTAATAGCCAGCTTTCTGCCAACCTAGATTTATTGTACGAACGAGTCTGCCGCTTACATCATATATGGTAATTGTTACTTCGTTATCCTCACTCAAAATATATGGGATCCACGTATCAGGATTAAAGGGATTGGGATAATTCTCAAGTAAAATGCTTTTTTTGGGTTTCAGTTCTGCTATGAGTTTTATCAAAGCATCTCTCAATGCGATTGCACCTTCACTGTCACCTGCTTTGCTCAGTGCATTATACATTTTCTGGTATTTATCAAGCATACCTTCATCAGCGCGGAAGTTATTTGACGCTGGTGCAGGATTAGCGATTGTTCGTTCTTTTTTCCAGTTCTGAGCAACAATTACAACGTCATTCTCATCAACAACACCATTTCCATCAGCATCAGCAAAAGCCGCTTCTACTGGATTCCAATCCTTCTTTGATATCAAACAACACTTCCATGAAATATCTTTTGATTTTCTAACATATCCATTCTTATTCCAAAACCTCCCTATGGGAAGAATATCAATAATCGAAACCTTACCATCATTGTTTGTATCCCCGGGCCACACTTCAGTGACTTCAAGCAAGGTTATATCTTTTGTTCCAGAGAATTTTAATACATTAACATTAATGGTTTCTATACCAGAATTTTTGGATGCTGTATATATCGCTGTATATGTTCCGTCACCATTGTCATTAATTTCGCTCAATTCTCCGATGGCGGCTTTCATCTGAACTGGCAAACCACTCCAAAAATTGCCTTCATCATCTTTTAATGTTATGGTTACAGTTGATGTTGATTCACCATCTGCAAGAAGAGAGTCTGAGGAAGATTGTATGGTTATTGATATGTTTGGCATGTAAAAGATGGCTTCAATAGTATGATCAGACGTCACGTTTGTGAATGTGTATTCAGTTGTTTTGCCTATTGACTTCCCATCAACAAGTAAGTCACTTACAAGATATCCTGTATCTACAGTTAAAACAAACTTCTGATTTGTGCCATGATTCAGTGTTACCTTATCTGATGGGGTTATTTTTCCTCCCTCACTTGCTTTTGTTGTTATTGTATAAGTGTTTATCTCAAAGGTCGCTGATATGGTATGATTGGATGTAACATTTGTGAAGATATATTCAGTCACTGCACCGGCAGACTTACCATCGATCAGAACTTCAAGAACATGATAATTCGCATTTGGCTTTATTATGAATTTCTGGTCTAAACCATGATTTACTTTTACTTCACCAGATGGCGATATGCTCCCATGTTCACCAGAAATCGCTGTTACGTTATATGTGTCTATGGCAAAGGTCACTGATATGTTATGATTGGATGTAACATTGGCAAATGTGTATTCTGTTAATGCACCAACTGATTTGTCATCTACAAGAACATCAGATACATGGTAGTTTGTGTCTGGTTTTATTGTGAATTTCTGGTCTGAACCATGTCCTACTTCCACCACATCAGATGGAGATATACTTCCATGTTCACCAGAAATCGCTGTTATGTTATATATGGCAAAGGTCGCTGATATGGTATGGTTAGATGTCACGTTTGTGAAGGTATACTCAGTCACAGCACCAACAGACTTGTCATCTACAAGAACATCAGATACATGATAGTTTGGGTCTGGTTTTATTATGAATTTTTGGTCTGAACCATGTCCTACTTCCACCACATCAGATGGAGATATACTTCCATGTTCACCAGAAATCGCTGTTATGTTATATATGGCAAAGGTCGCTGATATGGTATGGTTAGATGTCACGTTTGTGAAGGTATACTCAGTCACAGCACCAACAGACTTGTCATCTACAAGAACATCAGATACATGGTAATTTGGGTCTGGTTTTATTATGAATTTTTGGTCTGAACCATAATTCACTTTTATTTCACCAGACGGTGATATATTGCCGTTACCCTTTGACTCAGCATTTATAATATATGAATCTATCTCAAAAGTCGCTGATATTGTATGATTAGATGTAATATTTGTGAAGATATACTCAGTCACTGCACCGACTGACTTGTCATCTACAAGAACATCAGATACATGATAGTTTGGGTCTGGTTTTATTATGAATTTCTGGTCTGAACCATGTCCTACTTCCACCACATCAGATGGAGATATACTTCCATGTTCACCAGAAATCGCTGTTATGTTATATATGGCAAAGGTCGCTGATATGGTATGGTTGGATGTAACATTGGTAAATGTGTATTCTGTTAATGCACCGATTGATTTGCCATCTACAAGCACATCAGATACATGGTAATTTGAGTCTGGTTTTATTATGAATTTCTGGTCTGAACCATAATTCACTTTTATTTCACCAGATGGCGATATATTGCCGTTACCCTTTGATCCAGCAGTTATGATATAGGTATCTATCTCAAAAGTCGCTGATATGGTATGATTGGATGTAACATTTGTGAAAATATACTCAGTCACTGCACCAACTGATTTGCCATCTACAAGCACATCAGATACATGGTAGTTTGGGTCTGGTTTTACTATGAATTTCTGATCTGAACCATGTTCTACTTTCACCTCACCAGATGGTGATATACTTCCATGCTCATCTGAACTTACTGTTATGGTATATGTATCTATGGCAAAGGTCGCTGATATGGTATGATTGGATGTAACATTTGTGAAAATATACTCAGTCACAGCACCAACTGATTTGTCATCTACAAGAACGTCAAGAACATGATAATTCGCATTTGGCTTTATTATGAATTTCTGTTCTGAACCATAATTCACTTTTATTTCACCAGATGGCGATATATTGCCGTTGCCCTTTGACGCAGCATTTATAATAGTTATAATATTCATCTGTTGGATGCGATGGTTATATCTATCAGCCACGTAGACATTACCTGCACTGTCTACTGCTACTCCATGGGGATAACTGAACTGCCCATCACCTGCGCCTGGAGTTCCCCACTTTGTCAGGAATCCCCCGCTGGATGTGAACTTCTGGATGCGATGGTTGTTAGTATCAGCCACATAGACATTCCCTGCACTGTCTACTCCTACTCCATCGGGAGAATAGAACTGCCCATCACCTGCGCCTTGAGTTCCCCACTTTGTCAGGAATCCCCCGTTTGAGTCGAACTTCTGGATGCGATTGTTGCCAGAATCAGCCACATAGACATTACCTGCACTGTCTACTGCTACTCCATCTTCATTGGGAGAATAGAACTGCCCACCACCTGTGCCTTCAGTTCCCCACTTTGTCAGGAATCCTCCGTTTGAGTCGAACTTCTGGATGCGACAGTTGTTTGTATCAGCCACGTAGACATTCCCTGCACTGTCTACTGCTACTCCAAAGGGATGATTGAACTGCCCATCACCTGCGCCTAGAGTTCCCCACTTTGTCAGGAATCCCCCGCTGGATGTGAACTTCTGGATGCGATTGTTGTATGTATCAGCCACGTAGACATTCCCTGTACTGTCTACTGCTACTCCAGAGGGATCCCAAAACTGCCCATCACCATAACCCCAAGTTCCCCACTTTGTCAGGAATCCCCTGGAGTTGAACTTCTGGATGCGACTGTTTTCACACTCAGCCACATAGACATTACCTGCACTGTCTACTGCTACTCCAGAGGGAAGATTGAACTGCCCATCACTATCGCCTTCAGTTCCCCCCCACTTTGTTAGGAATACACCGTTTGAGTCAAACTTCTGGATGCGATGGTTATCACAGTCAGCCACATAGACATTACCTGCACTGTCTACTGCTACTCCTTCGGGATGATCGAATTGCCCATCATCATAACCCCTAGTTCCCCACTTTGTCAGGAATCCTCCGTTTGAGTCGAACTTCTGGATGCGATGGTTATATAGATCAGCCACGTAGACATTACCTGCACTGTCTACTGCTACTCCGTATGGATAATCGAACTGCCCATTACCTGTTCCTAGAGTTCCCCACTTTGTCAGGAATCCTCCGTTTGAGTCAAACTTTTGGATGCGATGGTTATATATATCAGCCACGTAGACATTCCCTGCACTGTCTACTGCTACTCCTGGGGGACGATTGAACTGCCCATCACCTGCGCCTAGAGTTCCCCACTTTGTCAGGAATCCCCCGCTTGAGTCGAACTTCTGGATGCGATGGTTGCCATAATCAGCCACGTAGACATTCCCTGCACTGTCTACTGCTACTCCATTGGGAGAATAGAACTGCCCATCACCTGCGCCTGGAGTTCCCCACTTTGTCAGGAATCCCCCGCTTGAGTTGAACTTCTGGATGCGATTGTTGTGAGTATCAGCCACGTAGACATTCCCTGCACTGTCTACTGCTACTCCGTATGGATTATTGAACTGCCCATCACTATCGCCTTCAGTTCCCCCCCACTTTGTCAGGAATATCCCGCTTGAGTCGAACTTCTGGATGCAACAGTTGTTTGTATCAGCCACGTAGACATTCCCTGCGCTGTCTACTGCTACTCCAGAGGGCTCCCTGAGTCCAAGCACTTCGTCAGGCCATTTGTTTACAAACTCGTATCCTTCCGCCAAAATAACAGCCGGCAAAAGCATAATATAAACTAAAGATAGTAAAGTAACTGTCCAAAATAAAATATGTTTTCTCATATATCCCTCCCAGTTGACAATCAGTAAAATAGATTAAACTGGATTCCTGTCCCCGTTTTCACGAGGATAAACTCTACGCAGGAATGGTAACCTCTAATACAATACCATTTTCCATTTCAAACACTTCATAACGATTATACCATCCGGGTTCACAGAAGCATACTGAAACACAGCTTTCGCTACTTCATTCGGATTTTTCAATGGTTGAGTCAATCCTTTTATTAAAACATCATCAGCTACAGGTATGAGATTATTGTCATCACCAGCTTGTATCTGCATAACAATTATTTGTGCTTTCAATGCTAGCGGATGTATAAGATGAATAACGATCAATATTGCTATAACTAAATATGATCTTTTATTTTTCATCATCTGATACTCACTTTCAGGTTCTTGATATTAACACCACTAAGTCCATCTATATCAGTGCTGTCCTCTTTGTGCATGGCAAAATCCTCATTTTTGATTATATTCACTTCAGTATCACCCGGTTTTAATGCTCTGAACTTTGCCCTTGCCACAACACCGGAGCCTTTCACTCCACCCATACCAGCTTTTCTGGTTATGCCAACATTCAAACGCCCGGAATCGCTCTTTGTCATAAATAAAACGTCATTACCTAAAAAACCACCATCAACTGTCTCTAAAGATTCAAGCATATTTGGGTCATATTCCAGCACAAAGGAACATCCAAACAGGTCAACGACTTTTTGCAATGCTATTTCTACCTGAAAAGCTTCATTCACAGCCGTTTTTATCTCTGAAGGAACTATTTTCATAGCCAATTTTGCTGGTTCAAGATGAAGGTTCAACACATAACTTGATTCTTCTAGGTTTTCCACTAATAATTCGCCTTCGTATTCAATATCGCTTGCTGAGTATGCCCTTGCTATGAAAAGCCTATTTCTACCTTTTGGTATGATTATTATGCCAGTTGCCTTGTTTCCGTCAGCATTAAAAATAAATTCTTGTGGTTCCATATCGGGACCCGAAACCGTAAGTACTACTTCAGTAATATCAGCCTTAGCTTCACCGGGTGCTAATGAGATAACTATTTTAGGATAAACCATTTTTTCATGGTCTTCACTGCATCCTGTAATTATTGTAATAGAAACAAAAAACACTACTAAAATCCATATTAGACGCATTTTTTACCTGCCTTTTGCTTAAAATAGCATTCTGAGAAAAACCCTCTTCCATGTTTGGAAGAGGGTTGAGATGATTATTTTTTATTCGCTATTTGCTCTCTCTTGGCGAGAATCTCGAATTGAAGTCCTCTAATCTTGGCGGCATCAGCGCACATCGGCTGGCTAAAACCGCTTGATTTAATTGATCGAATCTCAGGAGAGAACAGCGAGGTTTTTGAGTCACGGTATACAATCTCTGTGTTACCTTTGTATAGCTTTACTTTTATTGTGCCATTAACCATGTCTTGTGTTTCAGCAACGAAAGCGTCAAGGGCTTTTCTTAGCGGATGGAACCATTCTCCATGATAGACCATGTAAGCCCATTTCTGCTCAACACTCTTTTTGAATAACAATTCCTCTTTTGTTAAGCACATCTGCTCAAGGTCACGATGGGTCTTGAGAATTAACTCTGCGGCTGGCGCTTCGTAAAGCTCTCTTGACTTCAGGTTCATTATTCCCTCTTCAAATATGTCAATCAAGCCTATTCCATGCGCTCCAACTTTCTCGTTTAAGAGAGGCACTAAGTCTTTAAGCAACATTCGCTTTCCATTGACGGCTACAGGAAGACCTTTTTCGTAGGTGATCTCAACTATTTCGGGCTTATCAGGTGCTTTCTCTGGAGGAGCATACCACATCCACACACTGTCAGGTATCTCCATATTCAAGTCTATCGCCCCGCTTGCGATTGACCTACACCACATAGTTTTATCATCGCCACCGGTTATAACTTCAAGGACGGGAACACCCCATGATGTGCAAAGGGCTTCTTCTTCGGCTCGTATAAGGTCGAAATCACGAACAGGGGCTATGACTTTTCTGCCGGGTGCGAACATCGTAAAGACGTTGTGCATCCTGTATTGATCGTTCCCTTTTCCTGTTGAGCCTTCAACAAGTGCGTCAGCGCCCATCTCTACCGCTTTCTCGGCTACTTTACGGGCGATCAATTGACGGGTCATTGAAGTAGAGACTGGATAGCCCATGTAATCGGAGTTTGCCATGATCGCCTTCGCCATCCATTCTTCGGTGAATTCATCTTTTGCGTCAATCATGATAGGGTCAACTTTCAGGATTTTCGCTTTTTCAATTCCGGTCTGAATTTCTTCTTCGCCCTGTCCAACGTCAACTGTAATTGGTATGATCTTCTCAGCTTTATACTTCCTTCGTAGTAGTTCGACTGCAAGCGATGAGTCTAACCCACCCGAATAAGCCAAAGCGGCAACATTTACTTTTGGAACGCTAGTTTCCTCAACTTTCTTTAATGCACTTTTGAGCAAATCAGACATAATTTAATACCTCCTCAATCAGAATCCTGTTATCATTCGCATTTCATTAAATCTTGACTCGATGTCTTCTTTTATTAGAGTTCGCTGACGGTTAAGGCTGAAATCCTCTACGTTGAATGAAGCCATGACTGTTCCATAAACTACCGCTTTTCGTATATTCTGCTCAGATGTATCACCTGTGGAAGCTAGATAACCCATGAATCCGCCTGCAAAAGTATCACCGGCTCCGGTCGGATCAATCATAGACTTCAATGGATATGCTGGGGAAGCGAAATAAGATGATCTGGTGACAGATATTGCCCCATGTTCACCTTTTTTAACTATCACTCGCTTTGGACCATAATCGAGTATTTTCCACGCCGCTTTATCAACCTTTTGCTCATCAGTCAACTGACGTGCTTCAGAATCATTAATGATGAGTACGTCAATGTGTTTTATCATCTCCATAAGACTATCACGTCGTTGTGCTATCCAGAGATTCATCGTGTCACAGACTACAAGTTCTGCATTTTTTATCTGTCTCATAACCTCAATCTGTAGTTCGGGATTGATGTTGGCAAGAAAAACGTATTTTGTATCCTTGTAACTTTCTGGGACCTTTGGTGAAAATGTTTCAAAAACGTTTAGCTCTGTCGTTAAAGTTTCTGCTCCGCTGAGACTTGCACCATATCGTCCGCTCCAATAGAATGTTTTACCTTTGACTCGTTGTAATCCTTCAAGGTTTATACCCTTACTGTTGAGGAATTCTATATGTTCTAGTGGAAAATCCTCACCAACTACTGCTACTAGCTTAATGTTTTTAGTAAAGAAACTAGCTGAAACAGAAAAATACGTTGCTGATCCACCAAGAGCGTTTTCCACTTTCCCAAAAGGTGTTTCCACAGAATCTAAAGCAACAGAACCGACAACAACTATACTCATAGTATAAAACCCTTTCATTATTTTTATCAGATTTACGGGGATAATATTGTAGGGGCGAAGCATTTGCTATTGTAAATTATATAATCAGCGTTTATGAGGCAAATGCTTCGCCCCTACGGAAAATTCCCCGTTATATCCCAAAGAGCCACGATTAACCAAAGAATGGAAGTCAAGAACCACGTTTCTTTTGTGCCTTAAACGCCGTTCTGATCCTTTTGATCCGCCTGTAACTAATGTATCCCATTACACACAGAATCAGAACTAGATAGAATAAATACGGACGTTGTAAAGGAAGATTACCTTTATGCCACCATATAAGCACTGGTATAAGTGAGATAAGTGCTACGTATATTATTATAGTTTCAAGTATCTCTCCCGTTTTCTTCATTTTATTCTCCATTCGATTACATTAAGCTTGTTTAGATTGATCATTAATGGAAACAATTATTTTACCAATGTTTAACCTTAGCAATAATATATATATTTGAGAAATGAACAAAACACGTCCAGCCACAGGTATATCATCTGAGCTAATAAATTGCAACAGAAGCTCCATTTTTTCACCTATATCAGCAACTTTTTCCAGAGTTATCTCGTTGCCGTTCTGGATCGCTTCATTGATAAATCGCCACATCTCATCTCGTAACCCCAGCAGATAAGCTTTTGAAATCGTTACAAGTTCATCCTTTGCTGTATCTACCCAGATAACATCCCCCCTCCAACCAAGAAGGACACTTATAGAAGTTATAAGAAGATCATTAAAAGCCTCTGCACCGGATTCACCAGATAATATTGCCTGAAGGTCTAGTAAGTTAGAACCCAAATCAGACCAAAGCGTTCTGCGTGCCGCTCTTATGCTTTCAAGCGTAATTGTGTTTTCTCTCAAAAAGTTCCATAATTCTTGACTGATTTCCAATAGAGTATCAAGCCTATCAGTGATATCGGGAGCGAAACCTTTCTGTAAGCAGTAACAGCGCAAAACGTGGATTTTTCCACGTAGCTCTTCCACATTCTTCCCAATCAAATGTTCGATCTCCGTCGGTATCTTTGGTAGTATATTATTATTCAAGTAATTTACTACTTCTGATTTTTCTTGTAAATCAAGTTCTGCCATTTCGATCTTCTTTTCCTATTGCAATCTGAAAAGCCTGTTCAGTAAATATAGTCCTACATCACTACAAAAAAAGTTTGCTTTTCTGTTCTTCCGTCACTCGGTGGAACGAGATCTGTTCTTCCGTCACTCAGCGGAACGAGATCGGTGGAACGAGAATGGTTTAGTCTATATCGGGTATAAGGACTGCAACAGATATAACCGTTGTCCATAACCCATTTTTGTCACCTATTGCTGTTTGGCATATATTTGTGGTTTTAACTATCTTGTCGGAAATCCTGTAATATTCTTTCTGTTCATCCCAGCTTGCGTTTTCGTCAAATTCGACGCCAAGTGTTGTTGCTAACATTTCCGCTGCTAGTGATTCAGCGTATTCTCCTGCATCATCTTCTTTCTGCCCAAAACTATGATGTTCTGACAAATAACCATAAGATTCTTTTTCTTTTGGTACTGCTAATCCAACAGATGCAGCAACCAGTCTATGCGGTTCATTTGTGCTATTTTCACTCATAACACAAAAAACTACCTCTCCCGGAGACAGTTGTTTTAATCCTCTTTCTTTTGTGATTATTTTGCATCCAGGTGGAAATATGCTTGACACTTTGACGAGGTTATACTGTGCTATACCTGCGGATCTTAGTGCCATTTCAAAACTCGTTAATTTTTCTTTGTGTTTGCCCATGCCCTTTGTCAGAAATATCTGCTTAGGTACCATCTATCCACCTATCCTTTAACCCAATTGGCATATAGTATATATTTTGTCGTTATATAACATTATAAAAAAATAACGATTAGAAGATTCTAAGATTCTAAATCAACCTTTTAATCTTCTAATCTCCTAATCCACTTCCATCATTTTTTAAGGAACGAGTTTTCCTTGACGCCAGGACGAAATATAATTCAGGCAGTATTCATCTTGAGCAAGAAGAGCAGATGACGCCAGCACAGCCGCCATCAGCATTTTATCCGTAGGATCCATTATTGCTGAATCCAATCCTGCATTCATCGCCATCGGCAGGAACGTCCTATTTAAAAGCTTTCTTTCGGGTAAACCATAAGAGATGTTGCTCAACCCACAAATAATATGAGCTTCCGGGAAAGACTGTCTTATAAGTCTAATCCCATCAAGAACAGCCAACCCCTGTTCGGGATTTGAACCAACTGGTTGTATTAGAGCGTCGAAGTATATATCATCCATCGAGATGTTATATTTTTGAATCATTTCTATTATTTTGACTGCAATACGGCGTCTATCTTCACCAGTTGTTGGCATCCCTTTTTCATCCATAGTCAGCGCAACTACGCTGGCGCCGGCGCCTTTCACCATTGGCATGATTGCATCAATTCTATCTTTCTCTCCCGTTATCGAGTTCACCATTGGTTTCTGTTTGCAGAGAGCAAGACCAGCTTTGAGCACAGCCGGGTCAGGACTGTCAATACAAAGACGGCAATCAACGGCGCCTTGAATTGTATTAACAAGCCATTCCATATCAGCTACCTCAGACTTTATCCTTGTTCCGGTATTAACATCTATAATATTTGCACCAGCTTCCAACTGATTTATGGCTTCGTTGCGGATCAGTTCTGAATCTTTTGCTTCAACAGCATTATTTATAGATTTCTTTGTTGTATTGATTTTCTCACCTATGATCAGCATTATCTTTGTCTCCCAATATATCACGATCTCCTCGAATCAGAAAGCCCACTGCTTATGAAGGTTAAATAAATAATCGGGTAATAAGCTAGATAGCCTTCTCTGGATTTCCACTTTCCCCATTTTCATGGGGACGGGAATGACATTCTACGGGGTTTGTCATTCCCGTGAAAACGGGAATCCATCTTAATCTATTACCCCTTAATTATTTAATGTTCATTAGCTGTGGGAGGAATGATTCTCTCAGCTTTCTCTGCTCCACCGAGTCGGGAAAGCAAGCCGAGACTGAGGAAATGCAGATATTCCTTGAAATTTGTTGTTAAATATATTATAATTATTATTGGTATAAGGCACTCCTGATGGAGATAACAGCTTATAAATACCAATTGTTCTTTGAAAACTGAATGTATACGGTTGTTATCAGTAATCGTTGATAACGTAAAACATTTAACGACCAACAGAACATCATGTCCTTATGGAGAGTTTGTCGCATAAGGATGGGGTTCAGTCAATAACCCCTCTTGATGTAGCGATCGTTGATGTCGAAGCGCCCTTGCGAACTGAGACGGAGATTAGCTACAAGCCAATGAGTTTACTTGTTGGTAGTTGACAAATTGTTATGTCCGATATTTTACTACACTTGTACCGCTTATGATCATTACATAAGCGTGTTAATTATTATCATATAAAATAACCATATTGTCAACCAATAATGATAATAAATTCTTCACTGTCTGGGAATTGGAAGTGAAACGACGTTTCCGCTTTCCGCTGATATATAACCAGCCATCAGAATTTCTACTTGAGCGGCTCCGTCTTTTACCGATACCTCGCTATTGCGATCTGATTCTATACAGTCAATGAAATAGCTTACATCATTATTATGACGTTGGTTAGAATTGATGGGAACCCAATTCTTCTTGGATTTTGAATTTTTATACGTACTGTTCCAGAATCCCATTGGGTCAGCAGGATTTAACGGTGGCGGCGTCCATGGTGGTTCATTAGTGTATACTTCAATTCGTGGCTTATGTGCATCAAACGTCATTAATCCTTTAGTGCCGACTAGATGCACTCTCATGGGTCCATGTGATGGATGGCTTGTATAGCCGATTCTACCTGCGGATATAGTTGCCATAACATCATTTTCAAGTCTCATAGCGAGGATGCCGAAATCTTCCACATCATTGCTTAGATGCTCTGCAAAGAAGTAGTTTTCTGTAATTCCGTAAACAGTCTTCACTTCAGCACCAGTTATCCATCTTATTAATCCTACTGAATAAACCCCGGTTGCCCTTAGCTCACGTTTTGAGTCAATGAACGTGAAGCGTTTTGGGTAAGGGTCTTGCTTGCGTGGTTTTCCAAGAGGAGCATCGCTTGTATATCCTTTGGCAAACAAAATGTCACAGTGTATTGCGATAATTTCACCGATTGCATTTGATTCGACAGCTTGTTTTGCTTTTTGCGCCCATGAGCTATAGATCATGCTATAAACTTGGCTTTTTACACCCGCAGATTCAACAGCAGAGACTATCGCATCAGCATCAGCTACACTACATGCCATAGGTTTATCCAGATAAACGTGCTTTTTAGCCTTTGCGCATTTAACTACTACTCTGCCACGTCTTTCATGCTCGGCGCAAACACTTACAATATCCACATCTTCACGTTTGAGGGCTTCATCAAGATCGGGTATATACGGAAGGTTCATTTTGGAAGCGAATTTTCGGTTTAAATCTGCACGACGAAATGGCACGTCAGGTTCATCTGTTACTGCAATAAGTACACATCTTGGGTCTGCCAAGAAAAAATCCGCATAATTTTCCTGATGGGTCATCAATCCTGCTACCAGCAGTACCCCATAAGGCTGAGACTTAATCAAGATCAACCACCTCCTCAATGGATACTGGCTTGCCAGCAAATAACGATTGCTCAATTGCGTCCATCAGCCATTCAGGGATTGATGATGATTCAAAGTCTACGTCAAATCCGGGAGGCATCATTTCACTATCCTGATATACTGCACCTTTATTACCGATCATCATAAGATCAATTCTTGATGAGATAACGTTAGCAATATTGATACTTACTATGGCAGTTTGTCCGCCAGTGTATTCGACACTAGCAGTAATCTGAGCAGAATTCTCTTTGTGCTGAACGTAGACTCTTATAGGTATCGAAGTCAGCCATGATCCTGTTATCACAAGAAATCGGGCAAGAGTATCAAGTATATGCTCACTTGAAGGCATTATCTGAACAACAAATCTCACAAATACAGGAGTTCCAACACGTCCTGTCTCAATTATCTCCTTAATTGTCTGGTAAAGAAACTGCATAAATTAATATTCTCCTAATTTCTAGTACTCAGACACAATGATTTTTTATGGATTCCCACTTACGTGGGAATGACAAAATCAGGTACATGTCATTCCCGTGAAAACGGGAATCCATAATTTTTTGTGTGTCTAAGTACTAGCATACATCATGGGACAAATTTAGCTAGTACCTTTATTCGAGAACTGCGAATCACTTTCTATTAACGCACGAATAGTCTGTAGTTGCCCTCGGTGGTAATTCTGATGTTCGATGGTCATCACAAAATACTCTCGTACGGGTTTATTACGAAGCGAGTCATTGTCCGGAAGGATAGAGACTTCAGGAATTTTCTTCAAATCTGCATCTGTAAGCTGATCGAGATACTCGTTTGTTTGCTTCCGTACTTCATGCCAATATGAGATCAAGTCATCCTTGAGTTCGAGAACATCTCTAAGCTGTGATTCAGTCGGTATTGACCAAAGACCAGAGAATACTACATACTTTCCTGGAATGTCCATCACCCCTTGAGCAAATCCACCAATCATGGCGCGTTCAGCAGTGATTATATGTCCGAATATCCAACCAGGCGCATTGATGTTTGGCCTTGGTCTTATGCACAAGTGATCCGTTGGAATAGCCTCGAAGACCCCAATAGTCTGTCCCATCGTGTAGTCAAGATTCCACTTGATGAAATCTCTTTCGCTCATATCTGTATACTGGATTGGTTCTTCTGTCATTGTAAACACCTCGCTATTAAAGCCGCCCCTCCATTACTGCCTACTATTGAGCATTTGCTCCAAAGGATGTTTTTTATTTTTCATCGGGAATGTTATTCTCCCGCCAGTGATCTGGGACTCATAAGCACCGAGTATCATCTCAAGAGCAGAAACCGCATCACTTCCACTTGAGATCGGTTTACGGTCATTTTCAATTGCATCTATAAGGTCTATAATTGCCAATTGGTTCCCCGTAGCTAATGAAGTATCATCAAGTTTAAGGGATTCCCATTTCTGAGAAGTATTACTCGCTGACCATAGAGGATAAGGATAAAGCGATACATCGCTAGCAGTGCCACCTCGCAGAGATATTATACCATTACTGCCTACAATATCCATACCATATCTTTTATCACTTCCTATTTGATCTTTACGCGAATCGAAAAAGCCTGATACTCCGTTCTTGAAAGCAAAGTAACTGTTTATGCAATCACCTGCTATAAGCCCAACAGGTTCTGTTCCTTCTCTTACATCATCTGAAGCTATATCGTGTCCTTGAGATGTAACATGAGCAAACATCCAGTCAACGTCACCGACGAAGAATCGCATCATGTTGAATAGATGCGTACCAAGTACTATCATGTCCTCTCCACCACCACGACTATCTTGTTTTCCATGTGCGTATATCGTCTGTATCTTACCAATACACCCTTCATATAACATTCGTTTTATTGCTTGTATTCCGGGTAAATACACACCTTGATGAGCCACAGCGATCTTTAGTCCAGCACGATCAGCGGATTCTATCATTCGATCGCCATCTTCAAGGCTTGACGCCATAGGCTTTTCGCAATATACATGGCAACCAGCTTCAATACAGGCAAGAACCATATCGAGATGACAATCAACCCATCTTGGACAAACGCTAACTATATCAAGATTTTCTTTTTCCAACATTTCATGATAATCTGCATAAGCACGTTTTGCACCAGTTTCAGCTTTAGCCTTTTCTCTGCCAGCTTCATCCGTATCCGCTACTGCAATAAACTCAACGTTATTCAGACCTTTATAAGCTAAATGCAAACCGTGACCATAATTTCCCTTGCCTGTTCTGCCAATAGCACCGATTTTGAAAATTCTGTCAGACATGATATACTCCTTCTTCATCCTTATCAAGTTGGAAGAACTAATTATACCGATTTTATGTTGTTATAGGCTTTTTCGTATAACTTATTTACTTCTTTTAAATCCTTCTGGAACTCGCACTTATCAAGCACTTCTTTCGGTGGAAATATAGCTGGATTATCCCTGATCTCAGGTTTTATGAGAGCCAATGAAGCACTATTGGCATTTGCGTACCACGTAAAATTGGATATGTCAGCAATTACTTCAGGTTTCAGGATGTAATTAACGAACTTCTCCGCTATCTCTTTATTCTTTGCGCCTTTAGGGATACACATATTATCAATCCACATATCAGTGCCTTCTTTAGGAATTATGAATTTTATAGTCTTATTGACTTTTAGTGCCTGAAAAACATCACCGCTGTACCCCTGAGCTAACCATATATCACCAGATTTTAGAAAATCCACGTAAGTATCAGCAGTATAAGCTTTTACAAGCGATTTCTGTTTGAGAAGCATCTGCTTGGCTTCTTCAATTTTTGTGGGTTCTGTAGTGTTAATAGAGCAGTTGAGAAGTTTAAGGGCTGGATTGAAAAGACCACGTATATCATCCAGCATTGATATTCTACCTTTATATTTTTCGTCCCATAATATAGACCAGCTATCTACTTTATCTTTAACCTTATCGGAGTTGTAGCCTATCCCGGTAGTTCCCCAAAAGTACGGTATAGAGTATTTATTACCGGGGTCAAACTCAAGGTTTTTGAACCTTTCCTCTATATACTTGAAGTTTGGTATATTCTTCATGTCAAATTCTTCAAGCAAGTTCTGTCCACGCATTACACCTACCATGTAGTCACTTGGAAATATCAGGTCGTAACCTACTGCTCCGGCTTGAATCTTAGCCTGCATTTCTTCGTTGCTTGAATAGTTATCGTAAGTAACTTTTACTTTGAATTCCTTTTCAAAATTCGGGATTGTATTATCACTGACGTAATAAGGCCAGTTATAGACGAAAAGCTCTTTTTTCTTTCTACTACAAGATATCCCCTGCAAACCGAAAAAGGATAAAACTCCTGTAGAAACTGCGATATTAAGAAAGTTGCGTCTCGTTATTTTATTCATATCTTCCCCCCCAAATTACCAAGTCTTTGTGCGAATAGTATCAAAACTATAGTAAAGAAAAGAATAAGTGTAGAAAGAGCATTAATCTCAGGTGTTACACCAAATTTCATCATTGAATAGACCTTGATAGGCAACGTAGTAGAACCAATACCTGCCACAAGAGAAGTTATAAGATAATCATCAAGTGAAAGCGTAAAAGCTATCAATGCCCCGCCGATTACACCGGGCGCAATCAATGGGAGAGTCACTTTCATGAATGTCTGGAATTGGTTTGCTCCAAGGTCCATAGCGACTTCGTCCAAAGTCTTATCATATCCATGAAGCCTTGCGGTAACAACTACCGCAACAAAAGATATATTGAAAGCAATGTGTGCGATGGTTATAGAAACTAATCCTAAAGTGAAATGTATAAGCACGTAGAAAGTCAAAAGTGAAATACCCATAACTATGTCTGGAATGATAATAGGCATTAGAAGTATCGAATCAAAAATGCTTTTGCCGGGGAAATTGAAACGACTCATTGCAAAAGCGATCATCGTACCTAAAATCGTAGATATGATCGTAGAAACAACAGCCACTATTAGACTATTTTTTGTCGGTCCAAAGATTTCTCTATCCGTAAACAGCTTTTTATACCAATCAAGCGAAAAACCATACCATAATGAAACCCGAATTTCATCTTTTACTTTTCTGACTAAGTATACCATATTTTTATCAGTCAATACATTCAATTTTTTATCATTTTTACTAATTTTATACATATGATTTTTATCTTTTATCAACCATGTTTTTTCCATATCTTCAACAGAAACCGTTAGACTATAAGATAAAGGTGAGCCATAAGACTTAAATTGTTGGCGTAGCTGATCTGTTATAGTATTGTGGTTCAATGCCCATTCTGTCTGAGAAGCATTATCAATGTCAAATATCACTTTATCAGATATTTGCCATTTTCTTCCCATCTTCTGAGCAGACGTTGTCGCATATTCCGATAGTGGATATTGTCGGGCGATAAACTCTTTTTTCAATTTTTCTGAGATTATGCCAGAATCAAGGCTAGTTTGATATTCACTTAGATTGAGAGTAAAAAGTGATTCGCTTAATGAACTTCCACGGGACTTACTGAAAGAAAAAACTATGAGGACTATTATCGGCAGGTATAAAAATATGTAAACAACCCAAGAATGAAATCCTAGAAGGGATTCTCCGAATTTGAAACGAGATTCTTTTGATTTTTGTTCATTTAATTTGTTTACGGGCATTTTACACATCCAACCAGTAAATTTGTAGTTAAGCCATCACCCCCCCGGACCCCTCTCAAGAGGGGTCCGGGGGGGTGTCAATTATCAAACCCTCACAGATTCCAAATCATCTGCACGTACTTCTACTTTCATCAGACCAGCACGGATCAAGAGTTTATTCTTCTCACTAATCTTTTTAATTACCTGACCTATTGTATTAAGACTTCGGATCCTCACCATATCTCCCTGTTTTAGTGATTCAAAGGTGACGGGGACAGGTTCAAAATTCTCTTCTTCATGTTTTTCTTCAACTTCGATAGTAACAGAACTCGCTAATTTCTCTTCTCTTTCTTTTAGAGATTTTATCATAGTTTCGTATTGGTTTTTTATCTTTTGTGCTTCTTCTTTTGCGATTGATGCTTCCACACGCTCATTTTCTAGTTTAGCTTTGACTTGCTGAAGAGCATTTATCAGATCCTCAATTCGGGCATCCTCTCTTTGTACTAATTCCGTAGCTTTCGTTACGACCTGCTTTGGTAATCCCAATCTGCTTGCGATAGCTAAAGCATTACTACTGCCAAAAGTTCCTATAAATAGCCTGTATGTTGGCTGGAGTGTTTCCATATCGAATTCTACGGATGCGTTTTCGATTCTCGGATGTGCATGCGCATAAGTTTTCAATGCAGTTAGATGCGTGGTAGCCATAGTGCGTGCATCTTTTTCATGTAAAAAGTCTATGATGGCTATTCCAAGAGCTGCGCCTTCTTGAGGGTCAGTGCCAGTACCAATCTCATCAAGTAAAACCAGTATTTGGCGATCTGCATTTTTTAGTATTCTGACTATTTGTGTCAAATGGGCAGAAAATGTACTCAGGTTTTGCTGAATACTCTGTTCATCACCAATATCAGCAAATATATCACGAAATATGGCAACTCGTGAACCGGGCAGTGCAGGAATGTGCAATCCTGCTTGAGTCATCAAAGCCAGTATTCCTACAGTCTTTAACGATACCGTCTTACCGCCAGTATTTGGACCTGTGATAACTAAGGTGTCAAAATCTTCTCCAATTCTTACGTCAATAGGAACTACGGAATCTAGATCAGGCTCTTTTTTTTGCTGACCTAAATGTCTGCCCCAGCCTTTCTCAAACATCAACAATGGGTGTCGGGCTTTTTTTATATCTATTATGCTATCTTGATTCAGGATAGGTTCAGTCATGTCAAAATCTCTGCTGAAGCACACCTTCGCAAATATTAGATCAACTATGGAGAGCATCTTGAGAGTTTGAAGAACATCATCAAGCTTATTTCTTATCTTTGAAGTGATCTCCTGAAGGATTCTAAACATCTCCTGCTTTTCTTCTTGAATAAGCTGATGAAGCTCATCACCAGCACTCGTTATTGCCTCCGGTTCGATAAAAACAGACTCACCACTGTCAGACTGATCCCTAACTATACCCGGAACTTTATCTCTGAATCTGGCTTTGATTAAAATAACTGATCTATCGTTACGGATAGTAACAGTGCTATCCTGCAAATATTGGCTCAGGTGTGAAGAGCGCATCAATGAATGTAGCTTGCTTTTGATCCTTGCCCTTTTTACATCAATCTCTCTGCGTATGCTGTGCAGTTTCTGAGTTGCATTATCTTTTATCACTCCCTGAAGATCAATACTTGCGTATATAATATCCTCGATGTCTTTGAATATACCTATTTTTTTGCCCAGATTGGACAAGTTTGGATAATCATTGCTTAAATCAGAAAGATAGCCTTTGATGTTTCGGGCAGATTGTAAAGTATTATGAACGTCCAGCAAGGCTTCACAACCCATTACAGATACCGGGTCTTTGATACTCTCCAGATGCGATCTGATGTCTCTTATTCCACCTAATGGCAATTCCCTATTGCCCATCAATCGTTTCAGTTCAGTGACTTGCCTTTGCCAAACTTCAATCTGGTGAATATCCGTACCCGGCTGGATCAGCAAAGCAAAGGACTTCCCTAAGCTTGATGAGGCATAAGTAGATAGGATTTCTTTTATTCTATGAAATTCAAGCACATCCAGAGTGCGCTGATCCATTCTATGTTCCTTTTCGCTTATAAGAAATTAGCCACAGATTAAACACGGATTTACACGGATAGTAAAGTAGAAAAAAATTTTAGAATTAATCACGAATTACACAAATAAACAAATTTCACGAATACAAATAAGTTATGGGTACTAATGTCTCATGCTAAAACATGGCTTGTAAATACCGTCACGCAGTATCTCAACATCGCTATTCATTTCTCATCAGATCCTGAATCGCTTTATGAAATTCTTCTTCATTTTCGTATTGATTATCAAAAAAACAGCCGTCTTTGTAACCGAACAGAATAAGATTCGATTTCACAGTTTTAAAGAAGAATTCATCATACCGGTCCCTTACGGATTTAAAATATCCTGTAAGAAGTCCGACAAAGTAATTGATAAAATAATTAATTTCCTCTCTTGGAAATTCCTCAAATGGATTATGCAGAATATCTCTTTCAAACCTTTCATCATCTGCATGAATCAGTTTGGCTATTTTGAACTCTATTGATGACCTGATATTATAGAGATTCATTAAATATCCGAATTCTTCATCTTTTTGGAAGTAAATTAAAAATGGAAAAGAAAAGGAACCTTTCCAATCATCGTAATAATTTCCGCTTTCACCGAATAACCCCTTCAATGCCATATACATTTTAGAAAAACTTGAATAAATAATATCTTTATCTATGGATAGAGACATTAAATGCTTGTAATCCTCAGATATCGAAATACTGTTTTTATACAGCAAATAAAACTGTTCGTCATTCAGTCGTATGAGTTTATATGTCCTTTCTTTTGTTTTAATATCAATAGAGACATTCTTCACCGGAGTATAATCCTTTTTTTTACTATATTTCTCGATCATATAATAAACAAGCCCTATGTTATCATCCTTGTTTTCATTTGTGCCTAAGTTATTATTTGACATTTCTGAATTACCTCCCTGACATTTCTAATATATGAAGGTTAATTAATAGGGTAATAAAATAAAGCGAATCAAATCCCCTCTGTCTTCCCTTTAGCCAAAGAGGAGAACTGATTCCCACTTTGAAAAAGGGGGTTAGGGGGATTTAAAAGCTTTAATACTGGATTACCCGATTAATTATTTAATGCTCATATTATTATAAAAACCCACAAGTAATTATAACACGATTATCACTAAATTTCCAAAAGAATTTGCAACTTATAAAATTAGCGACTTATGCCAATTGCTGGCACTGAAAAAATCCTGCAAATTCGCTTGCCATTCATGCAGGAATCTGTTATCCTTTTCATGTATAAATTTACATTGAAAGGATAATATACAAGAAAATGATTTAATAAATGGTGTAAATATGAGAGTACAAGATATAATAGACAGGAAAATTGAGCCAGAATGGGGTCCAACCCCACAAAAACCGAGACTTATAGAGATCACAGAACTACTTCCACCTCCGCCATCAAAAAGAGCGGATTTGGTATTTGAAAAAACTGTGTTCAACTATATCCACAAAAATAAGCTAACACTTGGTGTAGGCAACATTTATCAGTTACATGCATCACGCGCTGATGGATTATTGAAACTTGATACTGGGCAAATGGTATTGCTTGAGATTAAATATGCACTAGGTTGGGTTAAGAGTTGTCAGGCAAGGATACAGTTTGAAGGTTTCTTGAAACTGAATATTTATAACAAAATAAACATTGATAGACCAGCAAATGCCTTGATCATCTTCCATCACTTTTCTGGTGATTGGGCAAGAACAGGAAAAAGCAATAGGCAGATCGGCTGGGAAAATTTTTATTTAGAACAAAACGATCTTAAATGTGATCTAAACATTCATATTGCTCAATTGACAGATGAAGGGAGTTTTGTTGTTTACTAATATCATTTTGGTAAACTGATTTTATTAACTCGAACATTACAAGGAGGTTAAATTATGGCTAATGAAAAAAAGATACCTATTGGACTTCAGCTTTTTTCTGTACGTGGGGAGTGTAACAACCTGCCTAAAGCCTTGAAATCAGTGTCTGACATAGGTTATGTTGGTGTGGAACCATGGGGTTATCCCGGTGACAAGCTCGAATGGATGGGATGGAAAGTAAAAGACATCCGCAAAATGCTTGACGATAACGGGCTTAAATGCTGTGGAATACACCTTACCACAGGCGCATTGATGGGTGATAACCTATTACGCACCATTGATCTGAATCATGAACTAGGAAACAAATTCCTCATCATCGCCGCTGACAGTCAAAGGATGGGCGCAGTCAATACTATAATGGAATTGGCTGGTATCTTGAACGACACAGCAGAGAAATTGAAGCCATTGGGCATGTTTACAGGGTACCATGCACACGGCTTTGATTTTGCGAAAATTGATGGACGTCCCGCATGGGATATTCTGTTCAGCAATACCAACAAAGATGTTGTAATGCAGATGGATATTGGTAACTGCGCTGGTGGCGGTGGTGATCCAATCGCTGAATTAAAGCAATTCCCCGGTCGTGCAAGGTCAGTTCATTTGAAGGATTACGGCGGACCTCCCGATTCCGTCATCAGTGAAGGTGTAGCGGACTGGGATGAAATATTCCGTCTCTGCGAGACTATGCACAATACGGAATGGTACGTCGTAGAAGAAGGCAGTAATGATGGATTAGGGTTCGATATATCTAAACGAAGCCTCGAAGCACTAAAACGAATGGGAAAGTGAATTACCCATGACTAAAGTCGTGGGCTTCTTGCTTCTCACGTTCCGCCGTGCAACGGAAGAACAGAAACGAGGGGCTAATCTCAGACGACGTCTGAAATGAACTCCCCTCTCCACAAGCTTCAATTCGGGCTATCCCAGCCCTACATTGAAAGCGTATGCTTTCATTTCGTGACGTTTTAGTTTCTTTAGGTCAGGTTTCCAACAATGAAAGGACATGTCCTTTCATTCAGTAACGAATTTGTATATCGTTACAAAACGTCTACCAAAATACATCCTGACTATTTTTGGAATTGATTTTACACAGCACCCAATGACGTGCTGAAACCCTATACCAATTGTCGAAAGAGCGAATGTAATCCCAGCTTTCGCTTTATGGTTACATGAATAATTATAGCACAAAAGCGTTATAAAGTCAATGAATATATGCAATTTCCTCAGTCTCGGCGAAGCTGAGATGTCCCCCCGACTCAGCGGAGCTGAGAAATCTTATATCCAACGACTGAAGCTCGTTGGTTTTACGATTTAAGGATCATAAAAAGGATTGTCTCCATTGTTACTCATCACTCATTACTCATTACAAAGAAAGGCATATAATCAAACTAATGAGAAATTCTTCTAATGACCCCAATCCCGATCAGAAATCTAATTCTGATCAATCTTCTAAAAACGATTCATCAATAACCCAAAAGAATAAAAATGGGTGGCGTTTTGCCGTTTTCTATTTCATTTCTTTTATGGCAGTATCCTTATATGGCATATACGGCAACTTGTATTTCAGGCGTCGTGGCGTCTCCAACGTTGAACTTGGTATATTGAATGCAATCCCGGCGTGGACTGGAATTTTTGCACCTCTTCTGTGGGGATTAATAAGTGACTCATGGCGTCAACGCAAACTCCCTAGCTTTCTCATGCACATTATAGCGGCATTGATGTTTCCATTATTCTGGTTCTGGAGCGGTGATTCTTTTTTGTCGCTTTGTCTACTGATGGCAGTCTTTACCATATTTTTTAGTGCCAGTATTCCCATAGCAGATGCGTGGACACTTGATCACATTGCCCGTAAAGGTGGAGACTATGGACGATTAAGAAGCTGGGGTTCTGCTGGATTTATTGTTCCTTTGCTGGCGTCACTTTTCTTTCTGAAAAAGACCGAAGTATCACAGGCAAGCTCTCTTCTACCAATATTCTATGGTTTTTGTATATTTCGTATTATATCAGGATTCTATTCTTTAACACTTCCTGAATATCATGCCAGAGGTAAGAAAGCCAAACTTGATTGGGGAAGTCTCAGGGTTTATCTGCATCCATTTGCTCTTACGTTCTTTTTTGCAGTTTTTATGAGCAGATTTTTATTCGGACCATATTATACTTTTTTCAGCATATTCCTTGATGATCAGGGAATATCTGACAATCTGAAGGGAATGTATTGGGTTACTGCTGTGGCGGCGGAGACCGGACTTATTGCTGTATCTGGTTCGCTTTTGAAACGTTTTGGTGCTGTACCAATGCTTTTGTCCGGGCTTGCGGCTATGGCTTTCAGGATGTTTATCTTCTCAATTGAGCCTGCTTGGTACATAATACTTGCGGCGCAGACGCTTCATGCTCTCACCTTTGGAGCCTTCCACGTTGCATCTATCCAGATCATTAACAGGATAACCCCAGAGGCTTTTCGGGCAAGCGGACAGACGTTCAATGGCGCATTGCTTGGGATAGGAAGCCTTGTGGGCGGTGTTGTAGGTGGATTATGGGCAGAAAGCTATGGTCTGGCTGGTCTATTTCGTATATTGTCTATAACTTCTGCTATAACTACAGTCGTAGTATCAATCTGCTTCGCTATCTGGCGAGAAAAAATAAATAGTGGTCAAACAAATATTTAAATCTTCAATCAAATCTGTGGTTTCACTCATTGAACTGTTACCTTAATTCTCATGAAAAATGAACCATCTCTATTACGTCCATGCTTATGTCAAGTGGTATAGCGGAGTTGGTCAATGCGCCAGCAGAGATCAGGTCTACCCCTGTTTTTGCTACGTCAACAACACTATCGAACTTGATCCCGCCAGAAGCCTCAACAATCGCTTTTCCAGCAATTAGCCTGACAGCCTCCGTCATCACCTCCAGACTCATGTTGTCCAGCATGATTATATCAGCCTTTGATTCGATAGCTTCAAGAACCTGATCGAGTGTTTCTGTTTCAACCTCGATCTTCATGGTATGAGGTATCCTTTCCCTCGCCATAGCAACAGCTTTGATTATTGACCCGGCGACTGCTATGTGGTTGTCTTTGATAAGCACCGCATCATATAATCCAAAGCGATGGTTACGTCCTCCTCCGACACGAACGGCGTATTTTTCCAATGCACGCCATCCGGGTGTAGTCTTACGAGTATCAATTATCTGTGCATGATAACCAGAAATGGCTTTGACGTACTTCGAAGTTGTTGTTGCAATTCCCGACAATCGCTGGAGGAAATTCAGAACTGTTCGTTCAGCAGTCAACATTGATCTCGCCTTACCATCCGCAGTAGCGATCTCCTGCCCATTTGTGATCCTATCCCCATCCGAAACTAGCTTCTTGTAATCAACAGACATATCCAACTTATGAAATACTTCACCAGCAACGTCAAGCCCCGCAACAATGCCATTATCTTTCGATTTTATTATTGCCTTAGACATTACATCATCAGGTATAGTAGATTCAGACGTTATATCCCCTGTGCCTATATCCTCTCTCAATGCCATCTCGATAAGGTCGTGAATTATTGGAATCATGGTAAAATCTCCTATTCCTTCTCCCTTGATGGGAGAAGGTCAGAGCTTGCCCTGAATTCAATTCAGGGATGATGGTGAATGTTATTAGCTACCCAACTCAACGCAACGTTTTCGGTAATAGAGATAGTCCTCGTAACTGACTTCCTCTGGTACGCCGTGATCGCAAGTGGGAATATATCCACCTCGTGCTTTCATTGGTGGAATAACGTATTCGAGGAACTCATCAATCGCCTTTTTCCCCTTTGCCATAACTCGTTTGTCTATACCACCGAATATTGCTAGATTAGGATACTGCTTTCCTATCTCAACTACGTCACAGTAGGATGCGACCTCGAATGGACTCATCACATCCATACCGATTTCTTCCATATAGATAGGAATGGACGGGACGGCGTAACCATCTGTATCTATTTGCACGTATAGATGTCGGGATTTGTCTATCTGACGAGACTTAACATTATTTATAAGCTGTTTATAATATGGCGTCAAGAACTCACGCATCATATCAGGAGACATCAGTATACCGTGATTGTAGCAAATATCCTCGGCTAAATAAATCTCGTCGAGTGTCACGTATTGCTGATGTTTGGCAATAACAGTATCAGACAACTCAAACCACATCTTCATGCAATCATGTATCACGTAGGGCATGTCATAAAAAGCGTAAGGAAGATCCCCCGGTCCAATTAGACTGCGTAGATACATATATCCGCCTATAAGTCCCTGCTGTATCATATAACCTTTCCCCGCACTATCTTTAGCTGAATTCATCCTTGCTTCCAGATCGACATACCGAGATGGAGTTGAAGGATCGAGTCGCCATTTGACGTTTTCAACCCAAGTTTTCATGTCTTTTACAGGATGGTCAACGTATTCTGGCATAAACCCGTTTCTACGATTCTTGAAAAACAATACGTGACGTCCAGCATAGTCCTGCACTAACTCATAATCGCCACGGTCTTCAAGTATTATTGTCTCAAATGCCGGTACAAGAGCCGACTCACACCAGCCTAGCTGACCAAGACCAACATTTCCACCCGGATCATAATCAAAAAGTTTCCAAGATTCTTCGGTAAATTTTCCTTCTGCCTTCCAATTCTCTATCCCAAAAAATCCGAATTCACGCTTAAACAATGGTATGCCCGGTGTGATGGCGTAAGTATCCCTTAGTTTTCGTGCAGACTCAACCATCTTATCTCTCGGAACCATTGCATGAATACCATCTTGAAGTTTTTCTTCTGCCATTAAAAATCTCCCTTTTCAAAAGCCAATTAAAGTTTCACAAAAACAATAAGCATGAGAACGCTTATAAGAAATTATATCAAATTTTAATATTATCATACATATTTCTGCAATGAAAAAAGTAAGAATCCATGAAAACACTTGTATTGAAATGAAAAATCAGATTCAACTAAGTATTGTCATTATGGTTATTGACAGAAAACTATGAAAGACCTATTGCCTTGCGTGCTTCTGTATAGAGTTCTTTGATGTCTGTGGATGGTTTGTATTTAAAGCAATTGCGAGCATTATCTCTAATAGTCTCATCTGATGAAACTGCATTTAGAAAATCAACATCAAAGTTGAAGCACTCCATGTTAGAGAACAAGCTGTCACAGTAAAGTCTAAAAACTTTAGCAACGTCATCTTCCATCCCAGCCCAGTTACTCAATAAATAGACGTAAACAAGAAGTGAATCTTCATGAGTATGATATAGAATTGGGAGTGTATTTGAATTTGGTTCATTCACAGGAATGACTTCTCCCCCTATTTCGTCAGCAAAACCGAATAAACCCTTATTGAGTATACAAATTAAGCTTGGAGAGTAATTAGAATTATCTTTAAAGTGGGTCACAAAATCGAAGAATGACAGATTTAAGTTATCACATTCATAGGCAAATGCAGTTACTAAAGGATGCAATTCAGGATTGCTAACACGACATTTCATTGAGCGAAGCGACTTTGATTTCTCGAAGATATCTGTGAGTTCCTTTTTACCCAAAGATGATTTGACTTCGATTGCAGAAAACACACTTTCAACCAACGCTATGTTAGTGCCTTCGCCAATGAATAAACGAGGCCAATGCACACGATCAACAAGAGCTCCATCAAACATGCGAGCTTCTATATCTGATGCGCTAACTATGACAACCTTTGCTACAACTGAAATCTTAGTAGGAAGTAGTTTGGAGAGTGTATCGAGGATCTCATACTCTCGACTCTCTCCCTTCTTCACATTGTGATCGATAAGATCGGATTGCCCGAAACTGTTTTCAAGATTCTTAGAGTAATAACGAAACCACTTTTGAATTTTTGTCAATGTCGATGTTATATTCATGCAACTACCCTACATTCTACGCCCTTCCAAACAGGACCTCTAGCACCATATAAATTAACATCAAGACCGATTATTGTATCTACACGAATCACACGAAGTTTTGCGCTGTTATATTCTAATTCACCTGACAAATCCCCTCTGACTAATACATCGTCAAATGTGATTGATTCACCATTTATTTCATATAGGCGATCTGTTATTCCGACAACCTTTCCAGAACTTTTGATCTCTGTGCTGGGTTTATCAAAAGATATTTTTGGCATAATTAGCTCCTTTGGTTATATTTTGTCACCTAATTATTGATTAGATAGAATTTCATATTAAAATGCTATCTAGTCTTGTAAAATATTATACTTTTCACTAATACAAAAGTCAAGAGATTTGGTTACTACGCCAAATATAGTATTTTAATAATTCGACATACAGAATACAGTAGAACACGCTGATAGCTTTTAATAAACTAAGCCTATATTCAACAACTGATGAAATCCTATTGATAGAGATTTGCTTTTTAATACGATTTTTAAGTAGTTTTCAGTTTTGAGTTTTTAGTTTTCAGTTAGGAAAAGCCTTATGAATAAAGGATTTTAGCGAATGAAAACTTTATGCTTGGTCTATTATAACACAGAGGTAAAGGATGCTCAAGGTTTTTGTCAATAAGATTATGCCAAAATAAGTATTTACTTTGAACTGATGACAAAACTTTGGTATAATGTTTTGAGCTAACCTGCATATTTAGTAATAATAAAATAAGGAGAGATGGTAAAAATGATAAAAATTGAAGAGAATCGTATTTACGTTGATACTCGTACATTAAAAGCTACTTTTGACAAAGGCGTGCTAATTTCTCTCGTACGCAAAAGCGATGGACGTAGTTTTATCCAGTCGAGTTCAGAGGGGAATTCGCCGTTACGACTCGTATATTCCGGACAGGAATCGGTATCTTTGAGCGGAGAAGCGGGAGATCAAGTTGTATGTCTGCCTATCAACGATCATCATGCGGAGATACGCTTCAATTCTTGGAATGGCGATGGCTTGTTAAGCATCTCTGAGGATCAGAAGACTGGTGCTCTGATCGTTGAGCCTAGTGGATACGCCTCTCGTCCCGGATTGCGTTCATGCAGATGGATGCTTACTGGTATTGATAAAGGACTGGAACTCGTCGCACCATTCTATCAGGGGATTAAATTACCTCTGGAGGATCCTCTCATACGCAATTCTCAATGGAATTGGCCCATTCGCTGGGAGGCTGGCATGGCGATACTGCAAGGTGACAATGGTGGTTTTTGGGTACACTGTCAGGATGATCGCTACCGTTATAAGGCTTTGAAAGTAGGTACACAGGATGATCCTCAGTGTCTGGGTTTTGATACAGAAACTTATGGACCACTCGAGCATAACTTAGGCACAGGAGGGCTTGTATGGCGTATCAACGTTTATGAAGGCGGCTGGCAGGTCCCGGCAAGCCAATATCGTGACTGGCTAACTCAAGCATACAGTTTGGACCGTGCAACACGCCCTGACTGGGTGAAAGATGTAAAACTTGCTATTAGTTGGTGTCCTACCAAAACCGACATACTTGATTCTCTGGCTAAAATACTTCCTCCATCAAGCGTATTACTGCATATTCCCAACTGGCGCTGCGATCCGTATGATGAAAATTATCCAACTTTTGTTCCAAGCTCTGAAGGTCAGGAATTCATTAAAAAAGCACAATCTATGGGATTTCACGCAATGCCCCATTGTAACTCAGTAGACATGGACCCAACTCATCCTGTATATGCCTATATTCGTGACTTCCAGTACCGATCTATGGAGAGCAAGCGGGTAGAAGGCTGGACGTGGCATGATGGGCATGTGAAGCCCGTCCCTGAATCCAATTCTGCTCGATTAAAGCATAGAGATAAAAAGACAATGGTTAAAATTCACCCCGGATTAGGTATGTGGCGATCTATCTTAGCGGAAAATGTAAGATCGGCTGTGGAAACGCTGTCATTGGATTGCGTATTTCTTGATGTGACTTTGTGTTCGTGGAACTTACACAACTGTTTAGTGGATAACACAACTCCTACTGAAGGGATGAAGCGACTTATTGCTCATATTGCAAGCCTGAAAGATGATCTGGTTGTTGGCGGAGAGGGACGCAATGAGATCACTATGCAGGAACATGGATTTATACAAGCCCATCTCTTCTGGGGTGGGGTTGATGTTATGGAAAGACTGCTAAACAAAGGCTTTTGTCCTTTGAATGAGTTTATGTTCGGTAAATGGTGCCGTTCATTTGGTTATTCGAATCTTGGTGGTCACAGTCACGAAGAACACTTACGAATGAAGGCTCACGTAGCTCTGGACGCTATTCCAACGCTGACAATTGGTTCTGCCGGAGAACTAGAACAGCCCAATGAGGCAGTGAAAGAGATACTTTCTATGGCAATTGGATTCTAAGATTTAAAGATACGAGTTTTAAGTTAGTTAATTTCGTTAAAGAAAAGAGATTCTTCGCTCTGCTCAGAAAGACATTTCACGTTCCGCCGATCTCGTTCCGCCGAGTGACGGAAGAAAAGAGCAACGGAAGAATTGTCACCCTGAACGGAGTGAAGGGTCTTTCTAAGCCATAAGTGAAAAACTCGTATAAAGATTAGAAAATTATAGAAATTATGAATCTTAGAATCCAATCCATACCATCAATCGTTGGGTTTTATTGATACCTGTCCAAAGTCAACTCGCCCTTCTTCGCAGACCAGTGCAATACTGCCCGATAACAAAGGACGATCTAAGTCGTTATATTCAAAAACAACTTCGCCGTTTATTTTTGCAATCAGCATAGATCCCTTCGTTTGCAGACTCATCTGATAATTGTGATCCAATTCATAAGAGAAATCTTTCGCTAAAAACACAGAACGTCCATCAAGCTCTTTGATCAGGCATAGCTTCTGATCCTTGCAAAGCAACAACGCATAATATCGCTTAAGTCCCTGAACACATACCGCTATTCCAGTGGATGACGCTAGATGCGGATTGACGATAGCGTTGAAAGTATAATCCTTCCACTCCCTCGTTCCCTGAATTAGCATACCCGTGTCAGTATTCTGAACGATTCGGAAAGTAGGCATCTCTCCACCGAAGAAATTAACGTTATTAATGGCATTGACCCACGCTAGTTGCCACGTATTGCCACCAGTGGATGGTCTACCAAAGGTAAGCTCTGGCGTGCCTTCCCACGTCAGATAATCCAGATAGACTATTCCCTCAACACGACTATCAGAGCTTATCTCAATACCGACTTCAGCGATGGGCGATCTCATATCAGGCTCAAGCTTCCAGCTTAATAACCAGTCTGATCCGGGAGCCATTTCGTTTATAAACCCACGCTTTATGATCAAACGGTTCTCATCGCCATAGAAACGAATATATGGACAGCATCTCACTGAATTTTTATTATATTCATCTGTTGACAGATGGACATGAATCGTTTGCCCGGGATAGAGTGTTGGAGACGCATAAAGTGAATATCCACCCATATTCATCGCTTCTGGCGGCATAAAGGTTGGTGTTGCAACTCGTGCAGTGCGCCCCTTTGTAACACCTTGATATTTAATGGCAAGACTTCGAGAACCATCAATGCTGTGTCCTTCGACATTTGTTACATTCGCCGTTCCACGACATTCAGGGCTATTTTCAAGCATGAATCCCTGAACGGATCCGGGTAATTCAAAATGATAGAGCATGCCATTCTTTGGCGGTTCAAAAGACATTCCCGCAAGATAGCGCCCTGCCTTGACGATCTCATAAGTCTCTCTTACAGCATCCGTTATGGTACGACCACCATCCGCAGTTGGTAAATACAGACGATCAGCTACGGGTCCTCGCCAATCAGGTCCAGCATTTATGCCTTCCAGACCACCCTTAATCCCCATAAGGCATCCAATATTAGCGGAATTGCAGTCAGTATCCCAGCCTGATGTATTGGTTATCATCAGTGCGCGCTGGAAATCATCCCCACCGTAAAGTAAGCCAAGTATAATCAGGGCATGGTTAGGAACTATGTGACAGTTACCGCCGTATTTGTCGTAACCGTAATTAGCCTCAATGCGTTCCCGTGTTTTACGCCAATCATTATCCTGAATATGCCAGTTTCTTATATCTGCAATCATTCGGTATATAATCGAATCTTTCGGAATGAAGGATACAGCAATATCCAGTAGCTTATTTTCATTAGATTCAACGAATGCCTGTGCTTCCATTGCAGAGAGAACCTGCGCACCATATACAGACTCTCCATCATGACTGACACTACCCGCTTTGCCTGCGAGTTCGACCGCCAGTTCAGGATCGCCCGGAGATGCCATTCCCCATGCGTCAATGAATATCTGCGCACCTATCTGTTCAGCAACCACCTTTCCATTTAACGCTATGGAACCGCTTTGTGGTGCAGGTATACCAGCCTTTAGGCGAAGGAATGCTGTGTGTTCCGTAGAATTACCCATACCTCCCCACCACAATACAGTACGCTCATTGATAAGGTAGTTAAGCCACGTCTGTCCGATCTGTTGAGCGGTCAGGCTGCGCTTATAGCCATAATCTGCGAGTGCACGGAAGAAAGTGAAAGTTCCAGAAATATCGTCATCTGTAACGATAAGGGGTTGTTTCAATTGCTCGTTGACGTAATAGTTGATCTCCCCCAAACGCTCCATGATATTGCCATACCACCAGCCTTCAAAAGGTCTGCCTACGTAAACACCAATGATCTTGCCTAGCACCCCGGCATAAACCCGCTCTTCATAATCAGCCATTATAATCATTATAAATTCCTCCTACTTCCTAAACTGACTGTTTCACAAGTGATGGCAACAACACCTCAAACTGCACTTTCTTGTCTAGGATTTCTGTTGCATCCAATACTTCCAAACCGATTAATTTTTCAGATACATCAAAATCAGCATAAACACCAGGTACGATCGTAATAGTTTGAGCCGACTTCGTACCAACTTTACCGAACCAAATATAAAGCAAATCCCGTTCTGAATCAAATTCAATTTTCATTATTTCTCACCTCTAAGAAATTTTTTACCATATCTTGCCTTAACTGTTAGTAGTATAGGATGTTCTTCTACAACCTTGTAATAAACAGTTACTTCCTTTTCCTCATGGAATTGACATTCCCATTCTTTATGATATGGATAAACCATTGTTTTTCCTGATGTGCCTGGTTTGGCATCAGATGCTTCCCATCCTTTATTCAAAGTATTCTCGATCTCTTGTAACGTAATACCTCGCTGAAGCATTCGAGCTTCTATATGTGAGTGTAAATCTTTTTCTGTAACAGATATCCATTTACTCCACAAGTAACTATTCCTCCTTTAATTTCCTGAAATCCCCTTCTCTGACAGTAAAACCTATCGCATCGCAGTATTCCATAAACGGCACAGCATACTTCCTGCTGATATTTATCAACTGCCGAAAATCGGAAACCGTTATAGTTCCATGACTTTTTAGATAATCTCTGAGAGTGTTCTTTGTGTTTTCGATAACTGATGAGTGCAGAACCATGTCGTTGCTTATCCTCACCAACTTACCTTCTCTAAGCAAAGCCTGAAATACGTCCATAACGTCGTCTTTGCCGTAAGAATTCATAATAGAAGGGAGTTCCTTTTCGTCTGGAGAAGAAAAGCCTTTTTGTTGAAAAAGCTTTTCCATTTCCTGACTTATCTTTAATGCTTTACCGATGAAGGTTGCTTGATGCGATAATAGTTTAAGGAAATTGCCTGTCCGCAGGACATTCCCATCTCTAATCAGTTCTTGAAGTAGCATATCAAATGTCAGTTCATCCACGCCTATCTGTGAACGTATCTTGGAATAGTTAGCACCTTCAGCCAGCGGTCGCTCCTTATGGAAAATTGATAATTCATTCAGAATTTTCTCTCTTATCTTAGACATGCGATCTGTTGAAGCGATCATTCGCTTATCACTAGAGTTGTATCGGATAATAGTGCTTTCCTCCATCTGCTTCAGCAATTGTTCTTGCTTTTCGCCTGAATATGGCAGATAGTATTTAAGGTCATTCTCCCGGACGGAGACTGATGCGCTAGTTTCGGTGACAAGCTTTACTAATTCATCATCATTCACAGATTCCCATTTTTTCAGCAGTTGTATGGTCGCTTCGGCAAGCCTTTTGTGCTTTATCGGGAATGGATTAAGTATCTCTCCTCCGCCAAGTGTCTCCTGATTAGTGAAGTCTCTGATAATAAACCTGTCCCCACGAAATGCAAGGATCGGGCTTTCCAGATTGAATTGGACGTATCCTGTATCACCGGGCAGAAGCCCATCTTCAGATGATAGAAGAACTGAACGCCCAAAGACTTCGCTCGTACCAGTAAAGAACCGTACCCTGATCCAGTTTTCAAATACTCTATTGCAAGTATCTGCAATGCGCAACACTGTGTCAACTTTGTTTGTTGATCTGGTAAGGGTTGATTCGGTTACAACGTCACCACGATCTACATCATCTTTGCCAATTCCAGATAAGTTAAGCGCAACTCTCTGACCCGGCAGAGCGATATCAACCTGAAGATCATGAACCTCGACACCTCGAACCCTTGCCTTTACAACGCCGGGCATGATGTTTACCGTATCCTGCTTTTTTATGCTTCCACCTATCAGAGTGCCAGTCACGACAACACCAAAGCCCTGAATCACAAATGCCCTGTCAATGGGTAATCTCGATGCGCTGTAGCTTCTACGAGGCGGTTTGATAGAATCTATCTGACGGATTATCGTATTTTTAAGCTCATCAAAGCCCTCAAGCGTTATAGAAGAAACACGAACCAACGGTGATCCATCCAGAAACTTTCCTTTCAGTAAATCTTTGACTTGATTCTCAACTTCATCAACTCGTGCTGAATTCACCATATCAATCTTTGTTATGACGACTACACCAGTGGATATGCCAAGAAGGTCGAGGATGTTGAGATGCTCAATAGTTTGGGGACGAACTCCCTCCACAGCATCAACTACCAATAAAATCAGATCCATCCCCCAAACGCCGGTGAGCATGTTCCTGATGAACCTTTCGTGACCGGGAACGTCAATAATGCCTGCCTTTGTCCCATCAGGTAATTGGAAATGAGCAAAGCCAAGCCCGATGGATACACCGCGTCTTTTCTCCTCTTCCCAGCGATCAGTATCAATACCTGTTAACGCTTTGATAAGTGCTGTCTTGCCGTGATCAATGTGTCCTGCTGTACCGATTATTACGTTCCGCATAATATCTGTAATCCTTTAACTTTGATAAGAAAGAACCCAATCAAACCAATCGGGATGATTCGCTATAAAATCAGGCAGACGGAAACTTCGTTTAACCTTATCCAACGGTTCTCCGCTGAGTTCTATATTCGATATGTCCGTCTCGCCTAAGCCTTTTATACCTGCCGACATTATATGCCCTATCTTTGTCGGGTCTATCCCCATGAATAAAGAACCGACGACATCCGTAGCAACAGGATCATTGCCTGCAATTATGACATCAATCTTATTCACAATTTCACCAGACGAAGGACCATTGCCTTCGATGCCTGTTATAGCATCAATAATTGCAAAATGTGGTTTAACGACACTTACAAGGTCAGCAATCCGCATGTCTGCTGATCTGATAGATTTTATTGATTCCTCACGACCCATATTTTCATAATCTCCGGGACCCCAGAATTCAGGGTGTATAATCTTCTTATCTACCTTTGCAGGCGATTCCTCGTTGATCAGTATGCCCATCATGTTTTTTAACGACAGCGTAACAGTGGCGTAAAGGTGAGTCTTTAATACGGGTGCGCTGATTATAACGTCGCTATTTAGTACGGTGTTGGCGACCCTGACTTCGGACATACATAAATGATTTGGAATCTTGACTACCGTAGTTTCATCATAATTGAGATCAACGAATTCCACGCCTTCGTGATCCACAACGTTAAGTATATCGCTACATTCGGCGCATTTCTTGGTGTCAAAATTGCTTCCTTCAGCGATAATGATATTTTTTGCTCCAACGCCTTTCAGGAAGCGGATAATGCCTCTGATAACCTCTGGTTTCGTGACATAGCCCGAATATGCGTTATGTATTTCCAGCAAGTTTGGCTTAATCAGCACCTTCTTCTCTGGTGATATAAGTGATTGAGCATCTATAAGGTTTAGAGCGTTTATAACGTCCTCGACAATATTTTTTCCTTTAGTTATTGCTACTTTGCTTTTCACATTTCACTCCATAATGTAAACTGTTCTATTTTAGGTTTGACTGGTCTAAGTTCAAATGCTTCTATAAAATCACTAGCATCAATAATTTTTCTTTAGACCAGTTTGGGGATACATAGGTATTTTTCAACATTGGCTCAAGTGGTTCATAACGCATTGGGTACACTACTAACCTTTGGTGCTAGTTTATAGGCTGAATTCAGCGATTGATAGATGGACAAAACCATTTTCATCAGGTACCATGCCATTGAACCAATATGTTGAATAAAGCCATTCTCAGCTCCGCTGAGTCGGGA
>Ga0315279_10001507_pt1 | contig 38550 bp, 28 predicted proteins | sample YL17G06_20_MG_FD_203694 | JGI IMG/M metagenome (GOLD analysis project Ga0315279, IMG submission 203694) | Sediment microbial communities from Yellowstone Lake, YNP, Wyoming, USA - YL17G06_20 | ecosystem: Environmental > Aquatic > Freshwater > Lake > Sediment | place: USA: Wyoming | collected...
CCTTGCGCCGTAGGTGGCGAACTGACATGCCGAGTTGCCGGGCCACTTGCTGCTGGCTCGATTGCTGGACAAAGCGATAGAAAAGAGGCTCATAAATTTCCCAGGCGCTTGAAGAAGGCGGCTCATCGGCATCCGGCTCCAGGGCGCTGATGGCCTCAACCAAGATACGTTGTAGGGCCGCAAAGGTATCCAGGCGATGAGCAACGCCCAAGAGGGCTGCCAATGGGCTTGTGCGGAGGCGATCAGGCTCATAAAGATGATACAACGCGTCATGCAGGTACTCGAGAAATTGTTCGTCGGTTATCATGTCCGCTTTTTGTCCCCATCCTTGCCGCGTAAACACTAACAGGCAGACTGGTTTTGTGCTATTATATCTAGAAGCTGTTCTGTGGGCAATAGGGCACACGCCCTCAGCGCCTTGGCCCAATCGCTTGCGGCTTGCCCCATTATCGCAGCGCCACTCCGCCAAGAAAGAAGCTTTCCATGATGCCAAGTGGCAAACCTATTGACAGGCCCAACCTTTCTATGCTACAATCAAGTGTAGATCGGTTGCCTAGCCGGTTCGGCCAGGTTGCTTTTTGCTTGTTGGATGCCCCCAGCCTCGTCGGCTACATAGATCATTCCCTACCGAGACCCGGCGAGGGGTATCGTCTAACAAGTTTGTGTTTCCGTGCCAGCCTGGGTGGGTGTCTTGGGCACGGTCAGCCAATTCACCTCGTCTTGGAACACAACGACAATTGTTTTCCTCTGTCAACTCGTCCGCGCCCACCGGCACTACACTGACATTTCCTCACCTGTGCGGTGTTCGCAGAGGACAGGCCTGGCGTCGTGCGCTGGCACACTTGGAAAGGAGGTGAAGAACTCGTTTCGGCAAGCGATTAAAGAGTATGCCCTGTGCTTCCGATGAGGAATGGCAGGCAACCTTAAGCTGAGCTTTGATTTCACTTTCGTCCTAAACAGACAGGAGAGAGAATATGGACACGAAGAAGCTTAACCGCCGCGAATTCCTGCGCCTCGGCGCAGCGGCGGCAGGCGGCCTCGCTTTAGCCGCTTGCGCTCCGCAGGCCGCGCCGACTCAGGCGCCGGCCGCCCAGCAGCCCGTACCCACACAGCCCCCAGCTCCACCGGCTGCAAAAGGTGTCGCGCTCACCTACTGGCCCTCCTGGGGCAACTTTGGCCCCGTCTGGGATAAACTCAGGCCCACAGACGAATTCAAGCAGGCCATCGGCAATAACACGCTCGAGGTCAAGACTGGCGCGCCCTATGAAGCGATCCTGACGGCTGTAGCCGCGGGCGCGCCCCCCGACGCCTGCTCCAACTACCAGTACCTTGACCTGATGGCACGCGGAGTGCTCGCGCCGATTGACGATTTGGTCAAGTCTAGTACCGTCGTCAAAAAGGAGCGGTACTTTGACGGCAACTGGAACGATGGCTTTTACAAGAACGTCCAGTATGGCGTCTCGGCGATTGAAGGCTTCCTGCGCTATGGCTTGAACTATAACTCCAAGATGGTGCAGGACGCCGGACTTGATCCCGACAAGCCTCCGGCGACGTGGGACGAATGTCTGGACTGGCACAAGAAGCTGACCAAGATCGAGGGCACCACCATGAAGCAGGTCGGCCTCGATCCTTACGACGCGATGGGCGGCCAGCTCGCGATCCAGGACGGGTTCTACGCGCCGGTCTCGTGGGGCTGGAAGTGGTTCGATGCCGCCACCGGAAAATTCGACGTCGCCAACGCGAGTATGGCTGAATCCCTGGACGTCATGGGCGAGTTTTACCGGATCGCCGGCCCGGACAACATGGCCGCCATGCGCAATGTCGAAGGACAGGGCGGATGGGGACCCTCGTACAACGCTTCAGTGCAGGCCATGATCATCGAGGGGTACTGGCACCCCGGCGAAACCGTCATCCAAAAGCCCGAAGTTGGCAAGCTGAACCGCACCACCTGGGGGCCTGTGCCGGCCAGCCGCAAGGGCGTGAAGGTGCAGGGAACCGGCGGGCACTATGTCATCTTCTTCAAAGATTCCAAGGCCGTCAAGGAGATGTTCAAGATCGCCGAGTTCTTGAACTCGGACACGGCCTGCAAGATTATCTTTGAGAATGTCGGCTGGCTGCCTGGCCTGAAGGACTTTACCGCCAAGACCGATCCGTCGGCCTACCCGGGACTCAAGTTCTACTTTGACAGCGCCACGCAAGCCACCGAGTGGTCCTCGCCGGCTCGCTGCCCGATCACCAGCTTTGCCAGCCAGCAGTACCAAGAACTGCGCGAAAAGGTCTTCCGCAACCAGATGAAGGCCGCCGACGCGGCAGCGGAATTCCAAAAGCGCCTTGAGGACGAGTGGACGAAGCAAGGATTCAAGTAAAATGACGCGCGGGGTCAAAGCCTGAAGATAAGGCAAGACCAGATCGTTTTTACAAGTGCCCGGCGCCGGCGGGCGCCGGGCACTGATGGAGATGGGATATGTCTATTGCAATTCCTAAAGCAATTCCCAATGCAATCCCCAAACGACGTTTCAAGTTGTCCACCCGGACGCGCAACCTGGTGCTTGGCCTGACGTTTGTCTCTCCATGGATCATTGGTTTCCTGGCGTGGACCATTTACCCGTTGTTTTCATCGCTTTACTATAGCTTTCAAAACTATGACCTGTTACGACCACCCGTCTTTATCGGACTGGGTAACTATGTCCAGTTCTTTACGGACAAATCCCACACTCCCACAGTGGTGTACAACACGTTCTACTATGTGCTGCTCAGCGCGCCGCTAGGGGTGGTCTCGGCCTTTTTGCTGGCCAACCTGTTGAACGCCAACATCAAGGGCCGGTCTTTCTTTCGCGCCCTCTTTTTCTTCCCCGCTATCGTGCCCGCCATGGTGACAGCCTATGTCTGGAACTTTTTGCTCAACGTCCAGTATGGAGCGGTCAATGGCGCGCTGCGAGGAGTGGGCTTATCAACCATTCCATTCCTGACTAACCCGCAGTTGGCCAAGCCGAGCCTGGTCTTGATTCACATGTGGGCACAAGGCAACGCCATGCTCATCTTCCTGGCGACCTTGCAGGATGTGCCGCGCTCACTCTACGAGGCTGCCATCGTGGATGGCGCGAACACCTGGCACAAGTTCTGGTACATCACGATCCCCATGTGCACGCCCGTCATCCTGTTCAACATGATTATGGCCTTTATCGGGGGTTTTCAGAATTTCATTTTACCCTGGTTGCTCACCGGAGGCGGGCCTAATCAGGCCACCGAGTTCTTCACCGTGTATCTGTATCGCAACGCCTTTGTGTACCTGCGTATGGGCTTTGCCTCCGCAATGGCGTGGCTTTTGTTTATCACCATCGTGTTCTTTACGGTGATCATGCTCAAGACATCGGCCCGTTGGGTTTATTACGGCAGCGAAGCTTACTAATCCTACGGATATTTGGACAAGAGAGGCTAGACATGCAAGCTCAAGCGATATCTCGTGCTCCGGTTGCTCAACGATCGGGTTTCCGGCGGACGCTCCGCAAGCTCGGCGTGAAAGGCGTGACCGCCGAGATCGTCAAATACGTGATCCTGCTGACGCTGGCAGCCAGCTTTGCGCTGCCCTTCTTTTGGATGGTCACGTCCGCTCTCAAGGACGACTCGCAGGTCTATACCGTTCCGCCGATATGGTTTCCCAGCCCTGCCCACTGGAACAACTTTTGGAACGCCTGGCACGTCCGCCCCTTCACGGCCTTCTCGATCAATACCGTTTTCCAATACGCCATCCCGGTGACGCTGGCCACGGTGTTTTCGTCGGCCTTTGTCGCCTATGGGTTCTCACGAATAAAGTGGCCTGGACGAGACGTATTGTTCTTGATCTGTATCATGACCATGATGGTGCCTTTCTTTGTGCTCATGGTGCCACGGTTTATCATTTTCAAGAACCTGGGTTGGATCAATAGTTATCGGCCTCTGGTCGTGCCCGAGATGTTCGGCAATGCGTTTTTCATCTTTATGTTGCGGCAGTTCTATATGACCATTCCAGAGGAACTCTCGGACGCGGCCCGGATTGACGGGTGCAGCGAATTTGGCATACTCGCGCGCATTATCCTACCTCTGGCAAAATCGGCCTTGACCGTCGTGGCGCTTTTTACGTTCATCAATTCATGGAATGACTATCTGGGGCCGCTGATTTACATCAACAAGGTGAGCCTGTTCCCGATCTCGCTGGGCCTTCAGGAACTGCAGCGATCCGTCATGCAGTCTGGCTGGAACCCTATGGTCTATCCCCACCTGATGGCGGCCAGCACCATCATCACCTTGCCCATCGTGATCTTTTTCTTCTTTGCTCAGCGCACGTTCATCGAAGGCATTGCGCTGACCGGCCTGAAGGCATAGAACCTAAAAGACTGGAACCTTTGCAAGAATGCTAGATTGAGCAGGCGATGGCGGCTCCTGGGTGCCGGCCCCAAGTCGAACCCGGAGTGCCAGCGATCGGCCTGCTCATTTGCTATCTATCTCCCAGGTGAACGAGATGTCTATTGATTACGAGCTTGACCGTTTTATCAAGCCCCTCCGGTCGAAAAACAGCCAGACACCCAATGTTACTTTCCAGCCCCGGGCCTATCAAAGTGTGCAAAGGGGCATCAATCTGATCGCCAATGTGATCCGCCCTACGCTGGGGCCGTTGCCGCGCGTGGTGGCGATTGATCCTATCGTGCGGGGCAATGTCAAGCCGGAGATATTGGATGACGGTGGCGTGATTGCGCGGCGCATCGTCGCATTACCCGACCAGGATCAAGACACGGGGGCGATGTTTCTCCGCCAAGTGTTGTGGCGGCAGCACGAACAAGTCGGCGATGGGACCGCAACGACAGCGGTGCTGTTCCAGTCTATCTACAACCAGGGCATCAAATACATCGTGGCCGGCGGCAACCCGATGCAGATGCGCTCCTATCTGGAAACGGGCTTGCGCGTCATTCTCGACGAACTGCAAAACAGGGCTGTCCCGCTGGAAGGCCAGCAGAGAATCACCCAGTTTGCCGAAACCATCTGCCATGACGCGCCTCTGGCGAAAATGCTGGGAGAGATTTTCGACATCATCGGCGAACACGGCCAGCTCGAAATTCGGGAGGGGCGCAGTCGAGATTTGGAAAGAGAATACATCGAGGGGGCGTATTTCGAAGGTGGACTCTTGTCGCGGCTGATGTTCACCGACCCGCTCAAATGTCGGGCCGAACTGGAAGATGCGGCCGTGCTCGCCAGCGATCTGTCCATTCAAGATCCGGATCAACTCGTTCCCATCCTGCGAGCGGTGATCGAGGCCAACCTCAAGTCACTCGTCGTGATCGCGAATGAGATTTCGGAAAAAGCGCTATCACTCTTGCTGGTGGCGAGCCGCGATCCGGCCCAGTTCCGGGCCATCGCCGTCAAGGCTCCCACCGACATTGGCGGACAGGCGGCCCTGCTCCAAGACCTGGCGGTGCTTACGGGCGGACGCGCCGTCCTCAGTGCAGCGGGCGACACACTGAGCAATGTCAGACTTGAAAACTTGGGGCGGGCGCGAAGGGTCTGGGCCACCACAGAACACTTTGGCGTCGTGGCGGGCAAAGGCTCGCCTCGCGCCCTGCGCGCTCACATCGCCAAATTGCGTGCGGCTGTTGAAAGAGCCGGAGACTCGCAAGCTCGCCAGAAAATCCGGGAGCGCATCGGCAAGCTGATCGGGGGATCGGCGGTCCTGTGGGTGGGCGGCATCAGCGAACTAGAGATCAAGGCCCGCACAGAGTTGGCAGAACGGACAGCCGAGACATTACGCAGCGCGATCATGAAAGGCGTTTTGCCCGGCGGGGGCGCGTCGCTGCTGGCCTGTCGTCCCGCGCTCCAAAGGATGGCCGATCAAGCTAAGGAATTGGATAAGCGCACCACTTTTCGCATTCTGAGCCGGGCATTGGAAGAACCGACCCGCACGATTCTCCACAACGCCGGGTATCGGCCCAGCGAGTATATGGGCAAGATCAACCAGGCCGGGCCAGGCTTTGGCCTTGACGTGCGATCCGGGAAAATTGTTGACATGGCCGAGGCAGGCGTCATTGACTCCGCCGGTGTGCTGACCCATGCTGTTCACGCCGCCGTATCCAGCGCGGCTCTGGCTCTGACGGTTGATGTTCTGGTTCATAAAAAGCGTCCAGAAATGTCCCTGGAACCATGAAAGGCAAGGCGACGCGCTTCGCGCCGTTTCGCTTGAACGGGAGACATGCATGTCACCTGACGTAGACCAAGCGCAAGATCTAGTTTATGCTCTGGCGGCCTCGCCCAATTTCGCCACGGATGGCGTCTGCTTTGCAGCGCACCAATCGGGACTGCATCGGTCAGACGATGGGGGACGTACCTGGCGGTCGCTTTTCGACGTGCTTCGGCTGGAAGCTCTTCTATCTGCGACCAGTGTGGCGCTTTCTCCCAGTTTTGAATCTGATGGTGCAGTGTTTGCGGGCGTGCCAGGCGGTATCTTGCGTTCAATGGATGGCGGCAAGAATTGGAGCACTGCTTTGTTGCCGCCTCCGCCTCCGTTCATATCGGCTCTGGCCGTATCGCCCAATTATGCCAATGATGGAATCGTGTTTGCCGGAACGATGGAGGATGGCATATTTCGTTCGGGCGACCGGGGTGCTCATTGGGAAGCATGGAACTTTGGCTTGCTGGACTTGAACGTTCTCTGCCTCTCCATTTCCCCAGACCTGGCACACGACGAAACGCTCTATGCCGGCACAGACAGCGGCGTCTTTCGCAGCACGAACGGTGGCCGAGCCTGGCGCGAAACCGGTTTCCCCGCTGAGGCTGCCCCGGTGTTGAGCCTGGCGGTATCGCCCATGTTCGCACGTGACGGTGTCTTGTTTGCGGGCACCGAATCTTGCGGACTGTTTTATTCCGAGGATCGCGGGCAATCCTGGCAGCGCGTGGCCAAACGGAACATCCCGCGCACTGTGAATGTGATTCTCCTTTCTCCCCGGTTCCCTCAAAAACCGGATATTCTGGTGCTGACGAATGATGCACTGCTTGTCTCGCGCGATGGAGGCCGCTCCTGGTCCAAGCGGGGGACCCGTGCGGAATTGAAAGCGGGGACAACGTCTGTCGTCGCGCCATCAGGTTTCGGCCAGCGTTCCCGCTTGCTGGTGGGCCTGGCCGATGGCCGCGTGCTGCGCGTCTAATAAACCTACATCCCAGCGGGAGAACCTTGCGAAGGTTTCGTCTAGCGACCAAGGTTCTACTCCGGTGAAACGTAACTGCTCAGGCTGGCGTCTTTAGCGATTGAAATCGCCCCTCATGGACTTGCAGCCGAGCGTCCACCTACGTGGACGCAATTCCGTCCGCGAAGGCGGACGGCCAGCCGAAGGCTCAGCAGGTGCGGTTTCAACCGCTGGCTGAGCAGTTAAGGTGAAACTCTAAAAGCGAGCGAATATTTTGGAAAAGACACAACAGCCTAAACTCTTTGATCGAATAGACGTTATCCTGGCGATACTGGCAGGTGTTTTGAGCCTGGCGCTGTACGTGCGGACACTGGCGATCTCGGCCTTGCCGGGCGATAGCGGCGAGTTCCAGGTGCTTGCTTACCAGGTCGGCAGTGCGCACACGACCGGCTATCCGATTTATATTGCCCTGGCCAAGCTGTTCATCTCGCTCGTGCCTGTGGGAAACATCGCCTACCGGGTGAATCTCTTTTCCGCCTTCATGGGCGCGGTGACCGTGGTCGGCGTTTACTTGAGTGCACAGATCGTGACCAAGAGTCGTTGGGCGGCGCTCCTGGCCGCGCTGACGTTGACCGTCTGTTACACATTCTGGTCGCAAGCCATTATCGCTGAGGTTTACAGCGCCGGGGCTGCTTTTATGGCGGCTGTCTGGGTGGCGTTGCTCGTGTGGTACAAGACCGGCAGCAAGTGGGCGCTGTTTGTAGCCGGGCTGTGTGGTGGCCTGGGTCTTGGCGTTCATGGAAACTTGGTGGTGGTCGCCCCGGCGGTATTGATTTTCCTCTTGCTCAACTGGAAACGATGGAAAGAACTCTGGAGGCCGGCGTTGTCGGGCGCATTGGTTGGCGTCTTGCTTTTCTTGGTGGTTTTCCTGATCGTTGATTTGAACGCTCCACCCGCCAACGTTTTTAATGTGATTTATGGGCCGGCGCGCTCGGCCTGGGGATTGTCTGAGGCACAGGTCAAGAGTCCTATAAGCCGCATGGTCTTTCTGGCATCGGGCCGGCAATGGAGCGGGCGGATGTTTGTCAAGCCGGCGAAGGACATGCCAGAGCACTTTTATGAGTATGTCGTCAAGATGCCGCGCGAGTTTTCGTCGGCGGCCCTCAGCTTGATGCTCCTGGGTTTGATCATTCTCTTTATCCGGGATTGGCGGCTGGGTGTGCTGTTTACCACGGCGCTCTTGTTTCACTGGGGATTCTACTTCAACTATCGCGTCGGGGATATTTACGTGTTCTACATTCCGGGTTACATGCTCATGGCGATGCTGGCGGCGGTCGGTGTGAGCGGGATCGCGTGGCTGATCGGCAAACTTCCATCGCAGCCTGCCAGGCTCATCATTCAATCGGTCGTGATGCTGGCGATTCTATACGTGAGCATCGCGCCCGTGCTTTTGCCGTACCTGGAGGCCGTGCGAAACGGCCAAGTGCCCTTCACCAAAGTCAGGGGCTATCTCCTGGATAGCAACACAGAGACAAACTATAAACTCGTGGCTCATACAGTTCGCTACCTGGATCAGAATGTCATTTTGCTGGCGAATTGGGATCAACTCTACGAGTACTGGTATGCTGCTCACATTGAACAGCAACGCAAGGACCTGCGCTTTATCGAAATGAACCCATTTCACGAACCGCCTGGCCTGCCCCAATCCACGCTCGAATTCATCCGGGCCAACATAGACGCCTATCCCATTTATCTTTGGACATCGTCGCCTGAAGTGGAAAGGGCTGGCTTCAAGCTCCATCCAGTCTACGCAGACTTTGTGCGATTCTACAAGGTGGAAAAGCCTTGATTTCAACCGATTGCTGCTGCGATTCCAAGGAGGTCACCATGAGCCGTTCGAATGAACAACACGACTCGTCCGTTCTTTCCTTGCTTTATCTTTCAGGCGCGAAAAGCTGGGAAATGCCGCAACTGCCCAGCCTCAACAAACTTCCTGCCCGCGCCACGCTCATCCCTTATCCTTCAGCCGCCGAGGCGCTGATGATGGAGCGGGACAACTCGCCCTGGTTCATCAACCTGAGCGGGCAATGGGAGTTCAAGATCAAGCCCAGACCGGACGATGTAACCTTGGCGGAATTGAGCGCGGGCGATTGGTCGTCCATCGCCGTGCCGGGCAATTGGACGATGCAGGGCTTTGGCAAGCCGCACTATACTAATGTCCAAATGCCGTTCCCCAACATTCCGCCGGATGTCCCTGACGAGAATCCTACCGGCATCTATCGCCGCGAGTTCAGCCTGCCGGAAGATTGGCACGGTCGCCGCATGGTGCTTCACTTTGGCGGATGCGAAGGCGCGCTGTATGTTTACGTGAACGGACAGCCGGTCGGCCTGAGCAAGGACGCGCGCACGCCCGCCGAGTTTGACGTGACGGAGTTGGTTCGGCACGGCGAGGCCAACGAGTTGATTGCCGTCGTCGCGCAGTGGTCGGACGCGAGTTTCGTCGAAGACCAGGATCACTGGTGGCAGGCCGGCCTCCAGCGCGAAGTGTATCTCTACACCACCGGCGTCCCGCACATCCAGGACATTTTTGCGCTTGGCGATTTGACGGACGATCTTCGCCATGGCATTTTGCGCGTGACGTGCAAGATTGGCTTTGCCGGAGAAAGCCACGCGGGTTGCACCGTCGAGGCACAACTGTTTGACGCCAATCAGCGCCCCGTCTTCAAGCAGCCATTGACGGCGGTCTGCGGCGAACCCAAAGGGCCCTGGGGCCAGCCGATTTTCCCGCGCACCGAGGTGCGATTCGAGGAGCCGATCCGCGCGCCCAAGCTCTGGTCGGCGGAAGCGCCCAATCTCTACACGCTGGTCGTGACGCTCAAGCGCCCCTCTCCTGCTGGCACGCAGGCGGGGGACGGGGGCGAGGGCGGCGAAGAAAGCACCGCCTGCCGCATCGGCTTTCGCAAAATCGAAATCCGCGACCGCCAACTGCTCATCAACGGCAAGCGTGTGATGATCAAGGGTGTTGACCGCCACGACCACGACGACACGACGGGCAAAGCCCTCAGCCGCGAGACGATGGAAGCCGACATCAAGCTGATGAAGCAGTTCAACGTTAACGCCGTGCGCACGTCGCACTATCCCAACGACACGTACTGGCTTGACCTGTGCGACCGCTATGGCATTTATCTGGTGGACGAGGCTAACATCGAGTCGCACGCTTTTTACAACGAGGTGTGCCGCGACCCGCGCTACACGAACGCCTTTGTCGAGCGTGTGCGCGCGATGGTCGAGCGCGACAAGAATCATCCCAGTGTCATCTTTTGGTCGCTGGGCAACGAGAGCGGCTATGGCCCGAATCACGACGCAGCGGCGGGCTGGGTGCGCGGGGCTGACCCTTCGCGCCCACTGCATTACGAAGGCGCAACCTCGCGCTGGGCTTATGGCGGCTGGGAGAGCGGGCATCGCGCGACGGACGTCGTCTGCCCGATGTACCCGCAGATCAAAGACATCATCCAGTGGTCAAAAGAGAGCAAGGACTGGCGGCCCATGATCCTGTGCGAATACTCGCACGCGATGGGCAACAGCAACGGCTGCCTGGCCGATTACTGGGCGGCTTTTGAAAAGTATCCCGGTTTGCAGGGCGGCTTTATCTGGGAATGGATTGATCACGGTATCAAGCAGATCGGCCCGGACGGCAAGCCTTACTGGGCTTACGGCGGCGATTTCGGCGATGTGCCCAACGACGCCAACTTTTGCACGGATGGCATTGTGTGGCCCAACCGTACTCCTCATCCGGGCCTGTACGAATTCAAAAAGCTCGTCCAACCCATGCGCGTGGAGGCCGTTAACCTGCGGCGTGGCCGCGTGCGCATCGTCAACAAGCAGGACTTTATCAGTTTGGACTGGCTGCGCGGCGAATGGGAACTGACCGCAGATGGAACGCGCGTGCAATCGGGCAAGCTGCCGCCACTGCGGATTGCGCCGGGCGAGTCGCTCGACGTGACACTCGACCTCAAGAGCGCGGGCGAAACCGGGCCAGGCGAACGCTTCCTCAACTTTCGCTTTTACCAGCGCAAAGACACGCTGTGGGCCAAAGCGGGACACGAGGTGGGCTGGGAGCAGCTCGCGCTGCCTTCGCGCAAGCGCAGAGACCCGAAGGGTCTTGTAGACCCTTCGGGTCTGAAGGTTGACGAGAACGACGAGGCCATCACGCTGCGCGCGGGCGATGTGCGCGCCGTGTTCGACAAGACGACAGGCACGCTGGCCGAATTTGGAGCGGACCAAAACATCCTCGTGCGGGGGCCTCGGCTGAACGTCTGGCGCGCGGCCACCGATAACGACGGCATCAAGCTGATGCTGGACCGGCAGGGGGACAAGCCGCTGGCCCGCTGGCTGGCGTTGGGGCTGAACGCAATGCAGCACTCGCTGGACCGCATCCGGCTGGTGCGCGTTCAGGGTGTGCCGGTCGTGGAAATCATCCACCACGCTTCGGGCCGTGAGCAGTCGAGCGATTTCCAACACATTCACCGCTATGCCTTGTCGCCCACAGGCGAGCTGGCCGTCGAAAACGCCGTGCGCTTGGGCAAAGGCGTCACGGATATTCCGCGCGTGGGCGTGAGTCTTGTCCTCGTGCCGGGGCTGGAAAACCTGGAGTGGTTCGGACGCGGGCCGTGGGAGAATTATGTGGACCGCAAAGCGTCGGCGATGGTCGGTCGTTACACCAGCACCGTGACCGAGCAATATGTGCCGTACATCATGCCGCAGGAACACGGTCACAAGACCGATGTGCGCTGGCTGTCGCTCACCGATGCGCAAGGGCGCGGCGTGAGCGTCGTCGGCCAGCCCACTCTCGAGTTTTCCGCCAGCCATCTTTCCGACGACGATCTGTTCAGCGCCAGGCACACTTTCGAACTCAAGCCGCGCGACGAGGTGATCCTCAATCTCGATCAGGCTCAACGCGGCCTGGGCACCGCCAGTTGCGGCCCGGACACGCTGGAGCAGTATCGCTTGCTCGATTCCGAATACAGCTTTGCCTATCGCTTGCGACTCGTCGCTGTGTAACGCCGGCGAAGAGTTCACGCTGCACATGTCAGGCTGAAGAGTGAAGCGGCGAAGCATCTCCTTGCAAGACCGAGATGCTTCGCCGCTTCGGGCCAAGCCCTACGCGGCTACTCAGACTCACACCTGTCACTCCGAGCGTCCAGCAGGGGCGAAGAGTCTCATTCTCGCAAGTCTGAGATTCTTCGCCTGCCTGCGGCAGGCTCAGAATGACAGGGCAAGACTCGCCCCCAAACTGAAATACACCCCTCGCGGCAAGTTCGCCGTTTTTCCTCATGGATAAATGTTACCGAAAGGGGTATTTGTTTCCTCAGGATAAATGTTACCCAAACGGGATTCGTTGACTCATAAGAACATGTTACCAGGGGCCGGTGCGTCTTAGGCCGGTCCCCGCCCGGACAAGCTGGGTGTCTCAGAGAGACAGGGTATCTTGGACGGAGTGTCCCTCTGAGACGTGGCGGGGGTTCTTAGTTACGACCGATTGGCATCATCCCAGAGTTGATCCAGGAGATGGTCAATCTGTTGTTTCAGGTCTACGAGATCCAGTTGCTGGTAAGTGGCACGGAGCTGAGTCTTGACTTTGCGGGAGACGTGGGGACTGGCCAGCACGCGCGCGTACGGCGTCTGGGGTTTGTCGTAGAGGCGTTTGACTTTGCTGCCCTTTCGCACTTTCTCTTTGAGCTTCATGACGGGCAGGAAGAAGTTGACGTAGAAGTGCAAGAGTTCATACAATTGGTCGAGCAGCTTGAGTTGGGCGGGCGTATCGAAGCGCAAGTCGCCGACATAGCGCCGTACGACCGACCAGTTTTTCTGTTCGACGTGGGCGTTGTCGTTCTTGTGCCCCAGACGCCCGCGAGTGAAGGTGATGTGTTGATCCTGGCAGTAGCGAAACAGTTCGTCGTTGATGAACTCGTTGCCATTGTCGAATCCACGCCCAGGAGTGGGAAGGGCAGGCGACGCTGGACGAGCCGAATCGCTGTAAACACGTGCGTTTGAGCCTTGTTGCGTGTGGCGGCACATTCGGTCCAGCCCGTTTTGATGTCGGTGAAGTTGAGCGTCCAGACATGTTCACCGCGAGGATTGCCGCCGTCGTGGGCGACCAAGTCCATCTCGGTGAAGCCGGGACGGTCTTCGTTCCACTCAGCCCAGGTGCGAATCGGGATCTGATCCTTGAGCAACGTGCCCGGCTTGGTGCGGCTGCGGGACTTGCGCCCCACGGGACGCCTCCCGTGTTGAGCCCGTAACCGATCCATGGTCGCGGGACTGATGTGCTTCAACCGCTCGTGACACGCTGGGCTGACGTGGAGGAAACCGTTCTGGTACAGCGGCTCTAATTCGTTGTCCAGCGCCACCCGCAAGAGCTTGGAATTGATCCCGTCAAATACGTCGCCCAACGTCTCCAGGGCTCGTGCGTCTTCTGCCCCGTAAATGACGCTGCGCGGACGACGGATCGGACGTTGAACACGAATCCGTTTCCCGCTCAACACCGCGATCGCGTGCTTACGATGGTGGCCCGTCGTTTGTACATACTCGTCCAAAATCTTGCTGCGGGCTTTCTTGGAGGCTTTCTTGTAACGCTTCTTGAGCGAAGCAAGATACTTGGCATCATCGGATTGACTCATGGGTCTGCTCCTATGCAAGAAATTTGAGTAACATTTTCCCATGAGTCAACGAATCAGTTTCGGTAACTTTTTCTCCTGAGGAAACGAATCAATTTCGGTAACATTTATAATGAGTCAATTCGTTGACTGTGCGAACGGTTGCGGCGGGTATATAATACTTGCATCCAGCCATCTGGTTCGCATCGAGTCGGGATGGCAAGTTCTTCACCTCCGCGATCTTCGAATGCAGGGGGAATTCATGGTCAACAGGCGGACAAAAACCACGACCGCACGCGACATCACCGGTGAAAAAGGCGTCGCCCTTATACAGAAAATATCACTGGATATGGGGTTCCCCTTCCAAAGAACAGGCTTTGATAGAGGCATTGACGGCTACATGGAGGTGACCGATCCGGCGACTGGCACAGCTACCAACTGCATCATCCTGGTCCAAAGCAAGGCAACAGCAAGAGAGTTCACAGCCGAAACCGAGACCGGTTTTGACTTTTATTGCGATGACGCTGACCTGAATTATTGGATCGGGGGAAACGCCCCGGTCATACTTGTTTGCTCCCGCCCTGACACCAATGAGGCCTATTGGGTACCGGTCAAGGACTACTTCAAGGACCCGGCTGTTCGCAAGAAGCGGAAGGTGCATTTCGACAAGCTGAAAGACAGATTTGATGCCAATTGCCGGGACGCACTTGTGCAGATGGCCGTTCCAAAAGACTCCGGCATATATCTGTCTTCCCTTCCAAAACGAGAGAAGCTGTACTCCAACCTCCTCACGGTTGATGGTTTCGCGGAAAAACTCTACGTTGCGGCAACCGACTACCGAAACCGGCGCAGCGTGTTTGAAAAGTTCAAGCGGATGAACATATCCCCGTTGCCTGGCGGAATCTTCATACTGAGGAGCAAGAGCATACTCAGCTTCTACAACCTTGAAGAATATCCGTGGCGCGAAATCTGCGACATAGGTTCGGTTGAGGACTTCAAAACTGACGAGTGGGCTTACTCTGATGATCCGGTAAAGCAGCGCGAGTTCGTTGAACTGCTGAACAGAAGCCTGATAGAGAAGCTGAAGCCAAGAGTCCGGCATGACAAGAACGATGATTACTACTACTTCGCCGCGACCCAGGACTTGCAGTCTGAAGAACTGCCATACGAAAGCCTGCGGAGAGGCACAAGCCGCTGGATATTCAGGGCCTACCCCAAGAAGTCCGACCGCACACAAATCGCCTATTACCGGCATTCCGCCTTTTGCGGAAGGTTTCTTCGATACGGCAACAGATGGTACCTTGAGGTAACCCCGCACTACCGTTTCACTTATGATGGCTACAGAGAGTCGCGCTTTCATGAAGACATGCTGAAAAGAATCAAGGAGTTTGAACTGAACCCCGCCGTTTTAGGCCAGGTGGTCATGTGGGCGGAGTACCTGAGAGCCCCAACCGATCTCTTCACCGCTTCCCCGTTCCTGACTTTTGGCTCCCTGATGACCTTCAATTTCAACAGGGGCATTGACGACAGGTCATGGCTGCAACGCGAAGAAGATGCGGCTGCAAACGTTGTGTCCTCATCCCTTAATGACCTCCCACTGTTCAAGTTCATGTCTGAATAGAGTTGGCCGGCCCGTTGCAGGACAGTTCTGAGGGAGAAGAGTGGCATGGAGATAGACTTCTTTGAAGAACCGGAACTGGAGTTCGGAATCAGCCAGCATGTGGACATTCGCTTCGGCCTGATGAACTTTGGTCCTGTGGACTTTGACACCACCCGCGCACCCAAGGAAATCAAGCTCGGGATAGTGGGAAGTAATGAAAGCGTTGAAGGGGTGCAAAGATGGCTGGAGCGTTGCCGAGACGGGATTCCTGCCAAGGAAAGCAAACAGCCCAATTTGTTCCCCAGGTTTCCTGGATTCAGGCCGGATGTCAGTTTTCATTCATCCCTAGTCACAGGCGCGGACTTGATCAGAACCATAAAGCCGGGCGAGTTTCGCGCATTATGGGGAGAGCATGACCGAAAGGAGGCATTCGAGCTGGCTGCAAAGCTCTTCCATGATGAGATGGAATATCTAAAGGAGAAGCACAAACCGCATGTACTGGTGTGCGCAATCCCGCAAGAACTGTTTGACATTACCGAACCACCTGATGACACGGGAACGGAAGAGGAGAGCAAAGGCGACGACAGCACGGATGCGGAAGATGGTGAGTATCCGCCGAGGAGGCAGACGGACTTTCATGACCTGCTAAAAGCCAGGGCGATGGACTTGGATATTCCAATCCAGTTGATAATTCCGTCCACTTATGATGAAAAGAAACTCCGGCGGCAAAAGAGGGACAGGGCATCGCTGAGACGAATTCAAGACGAGGCGACACGCGCGTGGAACATCCATACGGCACTCTACTACAAGGCGCAAGGAACGCCCTGGCGATTGCTGCGCGGCTTGTCTGATTATGCCACTTGTTACGTGGGCATCAGTTTCTACAAGACGCTTGATGGCGCTGCCCTCCTCACGAGCGTCGCGCAGGTCTTCAATGAGCGCGGCAACGGCGTGGTGGTCAGGGGCGGGTACGCAACAATATCAAAGGACGACAGGCAAGTGCATATTGCAGGGGACGACGCGGAAGCACTGTTGGAAAGGGCGCTCAAGCTCTACAAGAAGGAGCACATGAACTTTCCCGCCCGCATTGTCGTGCACAAGAGTTCAACCTATCTGCCAGATGAATTGGAGGGCTTTCAGGCGGCCGCAAAGAAATGCGGCGTCGAGCTCATGGACTTTGTCAGCATGTCAAAGCCATTCACAAGACTATTCAGGGCCGGCAAGTATCCACCGTTGCGCGGCACCTTCCTTAGCCTCGATGAACGCAACCACATCCTCTACACCAGGGGGAGCGTAGACTTTTTCTCCACCTATCCGGGGATGTACGTGCCGCGTTCCCTCCTGTTTCGATGTGAACACACCGAACAGACTCCCAGATTTCTTGGCAAAGAAATACTTGCGTTGACAAAGATGAACTGGAACAACACGCAGTTCGATGGCGGAAAGCCGATCACGATGCGGGCCGCTGAACAGGTGGGCAGCATCCTCAAATATATAGCCAGCGATGGCTATGTCGCGTCGTCGTACAGGTTTTACATGTAAGATTCTTACGAAATAGAAGGATAGGCCCGATGTTCAGAATACAAGCACCCTTGGCCGTTCTTACTGTGCTGGTGATCGCCATCCTAACGTGCTCTGCCAACGCTACCAACACTCGTATACCAATTATCGAGGTAGCAGCCGCATCAACGATCCAGCCAACGGTCGAGCTACCACCAACGACGACGGTTGCCCCGATCAACACTCGAACACCTACGCCCACCCCCACTGCAACAACAATCCTGCCAACTGGTATACTGTTCAACGACGACTTTAGCTCGCGACAAGTATCTGAAGGCAACGGTTGGGATTTCGCCAGCACCGAGAATGTGGAGCGGATTTGGTCAGCCAACAAGTACACGCTCTCGGTCAAAAAGAAGAATTATCTCGGCTATAGCACACCTGACGGCGAGTATAACGACTTTGGTGCCGAAATCGAAGCACAGGCCAACAGCGCCTATGCCAAATACGGCATCCGCTTCCGCAGCCAAGGCGGCTCGGATAACCCCAGCTACTATATTTTCGTCGTGACCACCGATGGCAAGTACTATGTGGACAAGCTCCTCAACGATGAATGGGCCGACATCTCTCCCGTGCCGGTCACAGCCTCGCAATACATCAACAAAGGCAAAGCCAAGAACACGCTGGGCGTGCTGGCTGAAGGCAGCACGATCTCACTTTACATCAACCGTCACCTGGTCAAGACTTTTACGGACGACTCAATTGACAGCGGTCAAGTTGGAGTGCTCGCCGGGCCAGGCGACAATGACTCTGCACAAGTCACGTTCAGTCGTTTGACTATCCTCACCGCCGATAAAGTCAAGGCTGATTGGGGTGTCGCACCCATCACTGGCACGACTCAGCCCACGGCGACGCCAACCAAGACCGGCGGGGGTGGATCGGGCAATGGCGTGATCACTGTCAGGAACACCTTCGACGGAGCCTGTCAGGTGAACCTTTCGGGCACGAAGGAAGTCGTAATCCGGGCCGAGGGCAACAGCACCAGGTCTATGTCGCTGCCGCCGGGAGTCTACGGTGCACATGTAGCCGTGGATATTGGTGATGTTGACTTGGACCAATTTACTGTCCCGCCAGGAGATTACTGTGAAATCACTTGCGATGCAATGGCCAAGTCGGTCTATAACAGTTGCAGCCAAAGGATCCCTATTACTACACCAACAGTGACTGTTACTCCGAGTGGTACACTCACAGCAACCATACTGACCCCTACACCGACTCAGACACCTTGCCCGACCGAACTCTACGATTGCCATTGCCAGCAGGTGTGTGTTGGTAGCAACTGCGGTAAAATCTGCGATCGGTGCGGTCGCGAAATGTGTACAAGCAAAACACCTACCGATACACCAACACCTACTCCCGCAGCTAGTGTCATTCCCCCAGCAACTTTAACCTCTACAGGACGCTTGGAGATCACATACCCCCTTACGATGACGGTTGATGAAGATGACATCGTGACCGTCGAAATCATGGTTGATCCTGCCCTTACTCAAGTTGGAATCTATCCGGCACATGTTACCGGAGTGATTACCATCGAAATCAGTACCCAAGACAGTCGGCGGGCCACAATTGAGGACAGGGTAACACTCTATCCTGTCATGTCCGCTGAGTTGATTGCCACGAACTTTGAGATCAAGCAGGGCGATGCAAATCCACAAAGGGCAATCGTCGCAGGAGAACGCTCTGCCGCATGGACATGGACAATAACGGCCAAGAAACCGGGGTTGCATAGAATCACGATAAACATCTTTGGGCATACCACTACGAATGGAAAAGAGTTCATGGCTCTGGAAACAAGCAAAACGAGAAATGTGACTGTTTTGGACAAGCCATTGCACACCAGGATTCTGGACAGCCTGCTCAACAATCTGCCCGCAGTAATCGGCACAGGGGGACCGTTGGGACTGGTCATTTTGTTCCTAACCTATCGGATGAATCGGGAGACCAAGAAACTGAAGGACACCATCGAAAGTTTGCAGAAGAAGGTTGCGGAGTTTGAGAAGCAGGCCGCTACGAAACCACAGGAAAAAGGTAAAAGCTCGAAGAAATAAGCTGAGAGAATGGAGCTCGGCTGCTGGTTGTGTTCGTGAAGATAGAGTTGGGAAATTTATCCTAGCAAGCAGAGAGGGTATATAATCCGCATTGGATAATGGGCTTGACCAAGCGACCTCATAGAAGGTGCATACTCGCTTTGCATGAAAGTACTGGAGCCTCTACGTGACCGGAGAAGAATTCGCTCAACAACTGCAGACTTGGAAAAAGGAACTTGCAGAAGATGTGGTTTCACATTATCGCGCAGGCCAGCCAAAACGGGGCGATCTGGCATTTGAGAGATGGAAGGAACGGTTTACACGTTTTCTGAAAGAGTATGCCCCCAGCGAGGCGGCCCGTTTCGAGCAGGAGACACGGCGTTACGGTGCCATGATTTATCCGGGCGAACATCCGTACGACACCTTCATGAGGGAGGATGGTAACACGTGCTTTGCGTTCATTGATGATCTGAGAGAAGAAGCTGTAAAAGGACGCCTTGCTGATTTGCAGGCAAAATCTTCTGGAAAGCTAGCTGCAGGTGAAAACATGCCAGTACTCACTGACCAAACACTTCTCAAAGTTAGGAATGATATTCGTGCTCGGCTAAGCCGGCCTCATTACGAAGACTTGCTGATAGAACTGGGAATCTATTCCATCTCTGGTTTGAGAGATGAGAATGGTCCGTACATGGGAATGACCAAAGACCAATTAATTGACGAATCACTTTTGAGCAGCGACAATAATCGTTCTATTTTGAAAGCCTTACTTGAACGGCGGATTTTGACCTCTGAGACTAGGCAAGCGCTCATTGAAGATGGGATAGACTTGCAGGGCATGGCTGTAGCACCGGACTCTGATGGTGCCAAAGCGAAGATCATCGCTCGCAAAGGTTTGCCTCAGCATCACGAGGACACAAAAAATAAGACTGTGGCAGCCCGCAGGAAGAGCAAAGCTCGGTCTCGAAAGAAAGTTATACTGCTCCTGGCTGCTGATCCTACTAATACTGGGGTACGCTTGCGCTTGGATGAAGAGCAACGTGAGATTGAAGAAAAATTGCGGTCGGCTAGGTTGCGCAGTCGGTTTGAACTAGTGGTGCGAGTGGCTGTCCGCCCAGAAGATGTCAGTCAAGCACTCTTGGATGTCAAACCTGATATTGTACATTTCTCTGGCCATGGCACTACCACTGGCGAATTATGCTTTGAGAATAGGCGCGGAGAAATTCATCGCATTAGTCCCAATGCATTGGCAACCCTGTTTAGGCAATTCGCGAATCAGGTCAAGTGCGTGATATTGAATGCGTGTTATTCCAAAAAGCAGGCCAACGCCATTGCCAAACACATAAAGTATGTTATTGGTACGAGCCGGTCAATTGGAGATGAAGCCGCGATTGCTTTCGCGGTAGGTTTTTATCAAGCACTAGGAGCGGGCCGTACAATTCGAGGGGCCTACAATATGGGATGTGTCCAAATCAAAATGCATGACGCTTCCGAATCAATGCCAGTTATGATTACAAAAGCCAAAGTACATTCCTAACTGCCGACAAACTCGCTTGTAGATGATTGCGCTGATCTGGTTTAAACCTACTTTACCGCCACCAAGCCTACTATCAGCAGGACGATGCCGACGACGATGAAAAGGATGCCCCACCTCTGGCCGACCAGCAGTAGAAAAAGACCCAGAGAAAACACGACAGCGTAGGTGACTTCCTGATTCGATTCTGGATCACACCATTCGGGCGTGGCATCCGTCAAATGGGGGGAGATAAAATGGGTAGATTCATTTGGATTGTCGGCCTTGCTGTCGTTCTGGCGGCGTGCTGGAATAATACGCCAGTGCCGATAACTCCCACAGTCACGACCACCATACCTTCATCAGGTCAGTGTCGCATCCGTGGCGCGTTGTCCGACCCGAATTGCACGCCTGGTGCCACATACCCCCCTGTAACTCAAAGCACCATCGGGACCACTATCTGCGTCAGCGGGTGGACCAAGACTATCCGACCTCCGGCTTCGTACACAGACGACCTCAAGGTGCAACAGATTGCGCAGTACGGTTACTCGGACACTAGCCCCGCGGACTATGAGGAAGACCACCTCATATCGTTGGAATTGGGTGGCCAGCCGACCGATCCCCGCAACCTGTGGCCGCAACCGCGCTACGGTTCACCGAACGCGACGAACAAGGACAAGGTTGAGAACTACCTGAAAGCTCAGGTTTGTAATGGCAAACTGTCTCTGGCTGACGCGCAGAAGGGGATCGCCACTGACTGGACGCAGTATTTGAGCGCGGTAGCCGTGAGTGCGCAGGACATTTCTTCGGAAGACCCAGACGACAACGGGGATTGAATGGTTCATCGACCAGTCGCACCCTGAGGACAGCAGCAGAAAGTATAGAGCAAACACGACGACGCAGATGATTCAATGATTCGGTTCTGGGTCATACCATTCGGGCTTGCCATCGCGGCCACTCTGATTTTCAGGCAGTCTGGCTCTCTGAGGGACACCATTCTCGCATGGGCGATCGCTATCAACGTGGTCGCTTTCCTCATTTATGGTTACGACAAGGCAATCTCATCGGGGTCGAAACGCACGAGGGCGCCGGAGATGGTATTGCTGGCGCTGGCGTTTGCAGGCGGCTGGCCGCTGGCCTACGCGGCGATGCTGATTTATGAGCATAAGATCTCTAAGGATAAAGTGGGTTCCGCTGCACGTTCTGGCTGCTCGTAATTGTGGAGATATTACTAGTCCTGGTCTACGCCTGGCCTCTCATCGGGTCCGCTTTTGTCGGCTAGGGAGCGAGGTTCGTGCTGGTTTTGCCTATTGACAAATCGCCCCACAAAAAGTAGTGGGGCAATCTGTTTTTTGTGAATCATGAAAACCTTATCAAATCGTATTTGGAATCCTAGTTCACACTACTCTGCCTTCTACCTCGCCCCTGAAGTAAAAGCCCAAAAGCAGACCCAGGGGGCCCGAAAACAATGCTGAAACAGTTATGACCATATCTTTGATTTCAGCGACAGTCCCTCTCAGTGGCCAAAGCAGGCTGGCGATCCACATGACCAGACTGGAAACAATTAGGAAACCAAAGAGTAATATGAATACCTGTGCTAATCTGCCTCGCACGCGCTCCCGCAGCTCGCGCGATCGGATTAGACTCAACTCGTCAATCCGCTTCGTATCATCTTTATCTTGCGTCCCGGCTTTCTTCTTCTCATCTTTATCTTGCGACATGCACTTTCTTCCTCCACTTGGCCTAAAGCTGAATGATTTTCTTGCGGCCGGTCTTGTCCTCCAAGATAATCTTGGAGTCGCGCGCAGTGTACAGTAGGTCCAATGCTTTTTGAACTATGTCTTCGGGCTTGGCCGAGCCATATTGTTCTGCCATCTCTTGAATTTTCTCTAGAGCTGCACCGGAAAACAGAATTCTCAATTCTTCTTCTCCCAGTGGACCAACGTCAGTAATGCGCTTTTCTTCAGTAATGCGCTTTTCTGGAGACATAGCCTTTGTTTCCTCCTGTAGACAAAAAACGGGCAGCAAAAGACCACGTTAGGTCAAACTGGACTTGATAATTATAGCACGATGACTGACCCTTGCAAAAAGCTCTTTGTTGTGCTAGCCTTCCCACCCGGCAACAAATCAGTCGTGCGCCCGATTCGAGCTCTGTGTGCGGTTTTTTGATAGTGTCGGTTCGCCAAGGTGAATTATGCTTGCCTCATCTGCGTCCCCTTGCTTCACATCTCATTACTTCAGTATTACAAATCCCACTATCAATAGGACGATGCCGACGACGATGAATAGGATTCCCCACCTCTGGCCGACAAGCAGCAGGAAGATACCGAGAGCGAACACGGCGATTCCAGAAACGGAGAGCCAGTTGAACGTAAGCGGAAGCCCGAATATCTCTAGCCCGTTTTGAGACTGGGGCGATTGGGTCTGGATGAAGACGACGGGTATGGTCTCGTTCTGGATGTGCTCTATCTTGAAAGACTCCTCATAGACCAGTGGAAAGGACTTGTCGAACCTCTTGTATTCTATCCTCACCGTCCCGTTGGACGGGTACTCGTAATTGACATCACAGGTGAACTCGGTCGGGCGAACCACTCCTCGCGCCACCTTGTCCGGTATTTCCCTCGTGATCTCGTACTTCCTTTCTTCTCCGGGGTCGAACAGGAATTGCTCGGACTTTGTTTCGCACTTGCCGCTGATGCAGACGGAGACGGAGAAGTCGGTCAGGTCCATCCTTCTCAGGTAGTCCGTTTCTTTTGAGGCGGTGACGGAGAAAACGAAAGTGGCGTTCCTTCCTGAAATCGGGGGAGTGGAGCTCCACGAGATAACAAAATTCTGGTTGGCGTTGTCGCCTGTTTCTTGTGCTATTGCCAGGGAAAAGGACAGTAGCAAGGCGAAGACGATAAGAAGGAGTTTCTGTCGAATCGGCAACCAATCACCATTATAGCTGCCATTTCGCTTAAAAAATCGGGCAAATCGAAGATTGTAGCCAACGCCGGAAAAGCCTTATAAAACCTACACTTTCTGAGGTTGGTCTGACGCGCTGTTGGAAATCTGATCGCCAGTGACAGGTGCAATTGACATTCGCCGCTCGGTCGGCCTCTGGATTCACCAGTAAAATGGGTCGAATTTGAAATAGTCCCAAAAATTTAAGCGAAATGGCAGTTCTAGGTGTGCACGCAAAGGTTGTCAGGGAAAACGAACTTCTGGTAGGATAAGGGGCAATCTGATATCCATCCACTGCCGGAGGTTCAACATGGAATACGCCCCTGACTTGATTGCCGACCTGGCTCAACAAGTGACTCGGGTCTTCAAAACGGTTGTGGAGCGGCGACTTGCTTCGAGCCAAACGCCGATAACGATTGCCAATGTGGAAACAGGTTTGGGGGAGTTATTGAGGGAGGTTGGCGCACAAACGTTAAGTTTGTTTGAGTTCTGGCGCGGGCACGCCTGTGGCAGAATTACCGTGTGCATGCGGCGGCATGTTGCACTATCAACGGCAACGCGAGGCGACGGTAACGAGCGTATTTGGGAGGATCACGTACGAGCGAGCGTATGATGCGGGGTGTCAGGGTGGGAAAGGGCGTGCGCCGGTGGATGACCAGTCCGGCTTGGTACCCGGTGCCGTGACCGCCGGGCTGGCAGCGTTGTTGGGTCTGGGGGGCATCGAGTTGTCGTTTGCCGAAAGTCGGGACTGGTTGAAAGCGTTTCTGCTGTTTGCGGTGTCGGAGAACACGCTTCGATCTGAAACACAAGCGTTGGGAGCCGTGCAGGAGGAGCGGGAAGCCGTCGTGTGCCAACAGAGTCAGGACCTCGACTATCTCCCAGCCCGTTTGCGAGACAAGACGCCACTGCCCACCCGATTATATGGTTCACTGGATGCGGCCAAAGTGCGGATTGAACCGCGTCTTCAAGGTGGGACAAAGCCCGAAAACACTGAGGCTTGGCGCGATATGAAGGTGGGCGGTTGGTATGAAGCCGAGCGGGTGCCGGCCTCCCAACGTTCCAGTCGCCAGCGGGACAAGTTTGAGCGCGAACAGGCGGTCTTGCGCGCCAAGAACATGCGCTACTATTGCGACATCCAGGAAGCCGACGAGTTTGGCAAATTGATGTGGGGCACGGGGTGCGCCGTGAAGGCGGATTTGACACCCGAGTTGGTCTTTGTGTGCGATGGCGCGGTCTGGATTTGGAACTTGGTCAAGTTGCACTATCCCCACGCCGTGCCAATCGTGGACGGGTATCACGCGGCTGACCGGCTGGAGCGGGTCGCTCTCGCCGCCTTCTCCGCCGCCTCAGACCGTACACCCTGGTTAGAACGGGTCACGGCTGACCTGTGGGCAGGCCGTGTCACGCCCGTCATCCAGGCGTGTGAGCGACTGGCCGCGCGTTGCGAACAAGCCCGCCAAGCCGTCACCTATTTTACCAACAATGCCCCTCGCATGAAGTACGACCAGTTCCGCGCGGCGGGTTACTTGATTGGCAGCCGCACCGTCGAAAGCGGCTGCAAACAGATCGTGACCCAGCGCCTCAAAAAGCCCGGCGCGCAATGGGACGTGGATGGCGCGATCCAAACGGCGAAAGCCCGAGCCGCTTGGCTCAGCGGCGAATGGGACGCCGTGTGTGCCCAACGTGCTGCGCTTCCGTTAGCTGTCTGACAACCTTTGCGTGCACACTGTTCTATTGCGCATTTCAATCTGCAGCTCCGTTTGAAATTAATCTGGATGCGGCATTTCGGTCGTTTGGTAGCGCAGCTACCTGCAATACCAACGGCCCTCTCAATCAGGCCCGCATGCTTGGAAGCTTCTTGATCTGTACGCGTGACCTCTTGTGTGTGAAGCGCGGGGTTATTGCCCGTCGTCCCCGTACGGTGCACAAAACAAGCCTACTGCAAGGGTTTTCGCAGTAGGCTTGTTTGTTGTTCATTCCCGTGATCTTGACCACGACATCAACACAGGCAGGACCCGCTTGCCCTAATCCTGACAGCGACTATTTTAGCGACCCCGACTGATAGTCGGAACAGGGTAGGGGGCAGAGTTTTCATTGGAGGACGCCGCCTGGAATTATCCCGCCTCAACTGTGGAAGTACCAACACCATCATCCCGTACGCGAGGCAGGCCACCAGCATGACCAACCAATTTCGTTCCATGCGGATCCTCGCACTCTCCTCACACACGCCATCCAGCTCGCATCGCAAGGATACCGAAGGCGGGTCAGACTGTCCAGAGCACTTCGCCCGTCGACAACCCCCTACCCCGAATTATCAACCGTCAGCATTGGGAGCACCTTGGGAACCAGGCTAACCTACGGGCGGCGAACTACAGCACCAATGCCGCGTCGGTCTTTGCTTGCCTGAACGTGGAGTGATTGTATCGCAGGTTGTTTCTTGAGGAAAGAATTGTGCACCGGCGCAATGGCGCGGCTAACCTCTCCTTGGAGCCGACGCGCCCTGTGCGATAGAAATCCTTCAGGCAGGTTACCACACCACTCAAATGATGGAAACGTGTGCCCCAAACCCAAGCTGGTTTCTACCGCCAAGACCTGGTTGCGCATCCTTGCACACTTTTTGCGCTGACTCTATTTGCGTGCTATACTAACTCTATCTTGTTATCGCGCGCTAATTCGCTCTCTTGTGGCGTCCAGGGGGATTTATGCCCTCTCAAGAGTAGTCCCAGGCTTGTATTTCCCCATTTCACATTTGAGAAAAAACCATGAGAAGATCCAAGACACAATCGCAAACGCCCCTTGTCAAGATCACATGCTATGGCAGTGTTTCAGAAATCGGTGGCAACAAAGTCATGCTCGAAGATGGTGACCTGCGCCTCTTGTTTGACTTTGGCAAATCCTTTGGACGTTACAACAAATACTTTGATGGTGTATTCACCATCGAACGCAATGCGCGTGGTCTGCTTGACGTGTTCCTGCTGGGACTTGTTCCACCCTTGCGCGGACTCGTGCGGGAAGACCTTGTCCCAGCTTTTGACCCAACGCGCCTGCAACAGACCGCCCGGACACCGAAGCTTTCGGATTATAGATTGTCGCCACTGGATATCGATGCCTTCTGGAATCATTGGCAAGCCGATGCGGCACACTACTTTCCTGACCTGCGCCGTGACGATCCAGAACGTCCGACTGTAGATGCCATATTGATCTCACACGCTCACCAAGACCACATCGGGGACTTGGGCTATGTTGACCTGACTATCCCGTGCGTCAGCACTCGCCTGACTGCCTTTATCAGCAAAGTCTTGGTTGATATCGGAGGCAGGTCGGGCGCACCTTTGGCTAACAGGGTTGCCCTGTCCAGACAAGGCATGCTCACCCCGGATCGCGGAAGCGCAGCGTACATTGGAAGGCCGTGGCTCTTTGTAGACGCCGTTCCACCGAGCCACACCGATGCTGACACCGACGTCCTGGGCGATGCCGGCTTGTTCTGGGCTTCTTCGCCCAGTACCAAAGGGCTGCAACTAGCTAGATTTGACAAGCTTCCGGCAGGCGGCAAGCTATCTGGAAGGAGTATCCGCCACTGGCCTGTAGATCATTCGATTCCTGGCAGTGTAGGCTATGCCGTTGAAACCCTGGCTGGCTGGGTGGCTTACACCGGCGATCTACGGATGCATGGCAAACAGGGCGACCTCACGCGCGCCTTTGCTCAAGCCCTGGCAGAGCTCAAACCTGTCGCTTTGCTGTGCGAAGGAACGCGCCTGACCGAGCCAAACCGTACGACCGAAGCACAAGTGCATGATAAATGTTTGCGCCAGGCGAAAGATGCTGTGGGACGCCTCGTCATTGCCGATTTTGCGCCACGCAACATCGAGCGCCTGCTGGCTTTTGTCGACATTGCCGACCAGACTCATCGGACGTTGCTCATTCAACCTCGGGATGCTTACCTCTTGAGAGCGATCCACCTGGCCGCCCCGGCGGCAATTCCCGATGTCATGCAGTATCCCTATGTAGCCCTCTTTCCTGACCCTAAAGCGACCGAAGGGAAAAAGTGGGAAAGAGTCACTCGGACACGGTACAAAAACAGAATTGTCAGCTTGCCGCAGATCCAGCACCACCTCGGCGATTACATCCTCGCTTTCAGTCTGAGCGATCTGGCCGACCTGAACGACTTGCAGTTTCTGACAGGCAACAAACTGGGTGGTCTATACATTTTTTCTAACAGCCCGGCTTATGACGAAGAACAGCAAGTCGACTTGCATCGCCTATGGTATTGGACAAAGCACCTGGGCATGGAGTTGGTCGGCCTACAAAACCACCGTGGCGAGTTGAGGCCCGAACCGGGGTACCATGCTTCAGGGCATGCTGGCGCCGACGACTTGGTCGAGTTTGTCAAGATCGTCAACCCCGGGCAGCTTATTCCCATCCATACTGAGGTACCGGACAAATGGCGCGAGTTGCTTGTCGGGACAAACATTCAAATCACCCAGCCTACGTATGCCCAACCCATTTCGATTGATGGGTGAGCGCGATAGGGACAGGAGCAAACGATGGTCAAAGAGCAGGGTGAGCAACGGCCGAGAGATAGTAGCCACCAAGTCACTGTCCATACGCCAGCGATTCGCCCCGCCATCACCAGGACTACTCATGTCCTTCCATTTGATCGGCTCTCGCCGCGCGACTTTGAGCGATTGTGCTTGGCCCTTTTGCCACATGAGGACTTTGATGACCCTGAGCACTATGGGGCTGCAGGAGGCGAGCAGGGCCGTGATATCGTCGCTCATCGCAAGGGCAAGTTGTGGTACATACAGTGCAAGCGCGTCAAGGAATGCGGTCCACAGCTATTGCTCAACGAGGTCGAAAAGGTTCGGGGATTGATGAAGCACGATGCCTCTCTGCGCCCTGAGGGGATGCTGTTTATTGCCACGTGCGATGTGTCGGCCACAGCGCGTGACCGGGTGCGAAAGCAATGCGACAAGCTGAGCCTGGCGTGTGAGATATGGGGCGGCACCGACCTGGATGCTCGTGCTCAGCGGTACCCTGAGATTCTTGCAACTTTTTTTGGTCAGCAGATTCTGTCAGTCGCTATCCCCTTTCAAGTCCCACCACTGCCCCCGTACTTTGTGCCCCGCCCAGAGGCGAGTGACGTACTCAAGAACCGGCTGTTGAGCGAGGAAGCCATACCGCCTGGCGTCCTGGTCGTCTGTGCTATCCGCGGGCTGGGAGGCATCGGCAAATCCACACTCGCTGCTGACCTGGCCCGCGACCCGGCGATGTCAACTCGTTTTCCCGACGGCACTCTGTGGGTCACCCTGGGGCAGCAGCCTGATTTGCTTTCCCTACAAAGTACTTGGATCCAAGCCTTGGGCGACTATAACTACAAACCCACCACCGTAGATGCTGCAACCCTTCACCTGCGCACGCTCTTGAAAGAAAAAGCAACTTTGCTCGTCATTGATGATGCTTGGCAAGTTGAGCATGTACGCCCATTCATAGTGGGCGGCACTCGCTGCCGGGTGCTCATCACGACGCGACGGGCCAACGTGGCAGACGAGGTAGGAGCAACCCTCTACGACTTGGACGTCATGAGACCCGAGCAGTCGCTGGCACTCCTGGAAGCCCGGCTGGCACGTGCGATAGGAGGGGCGGAACGGGACCAAGCCCTTCAACTTACGGCCGCCGTGGGACACCTTCCTCTCGCTCTGGAGTTGGCGGCAGCACGCATAGCGCGGGGAGCAACCTGGATTGAACTGCAGCGAGCCTTGGAGGAAGAGGTTGCCCGGCTGGAAGCCCTGGAAGACCCCCGGCATCGTCGGGCAGGACATGCGCGACTTGAAGCCTCTCTCAGTCTGAGCTTGCAAGCACTGCGGACCGAATACGCGAAGGCCTGGTGGGCCTTTGTCTGGCTAGGTGTCCTGCCCGAAGACGCGTCAATTGCAGCGCCGATGGCAGCCACCCTCTGGAATGTCACAGAGACAGAAGCTTCCACCCTGCTAGAGTGGCTGTGGAACGACGCGCTTTTACTGCCCGGCGCGCCAACGCACGTCGGCGAGCGCAATTGGCCCACCTACCGTATTCACGACCTCTTGCACGACTTGGCTCGCCGAATATTCATCTCTCCACAGCCAGAGGGATTGGGCATCATGCTCGCTCACGGTCACGAGCAACTCTTGGTGCGCTACCGACAACAACTCGTTGCCGGACAATGGCATACGCTGCCCATTGACGGCTATATCCAGTCTCATCTTGTCTGGCATCTAGGGCAAGCCGGGCAAAGCCACGAGATCCATACCCTGTTGCACGAAGAAACCATAGAGGGCAAGAACGGCTGGTACGAAGCTCGTGAACGGCTTGGCCAGACAGCAGGGTACCTGGAAGACGTGCGCAGCGCCTGGCGGGTTGCTGAAGAGTTGGCTGATTCCAAGTCGCCGACCGCTCTGGGCTTCCAGTGCTGTTATGCGCTCATCACAGCTTCGCTGAACAGCTTGGCCAAGAGCATCCCGCCGGCACTCTTGGAGATGCTGATCAAGAGCCAGGTGTGGACTCAGGCCGAGGGACTGGCCTACGCCCAAAGGGTTCCTGATCCGATCCAACGAGCCGAAGCACTGGGCGGGCTGATACCTTATCTAACTGAGCCATTGAGGGATGAGGCTTTGCGGGGAGCGCTGGCGGCAGCGCGGGGGATTAGAGATAGAGAGGACCAGGCACGGGCACTGGCCAGGTTGAGGCCCCATCTGTCGGAACAATCGCAGGACCAAAGCCCAGGGGATGTGCTGCCCGCTGGTCCTCCATCTGTTCCATCAGACAGCCGAATTCCCGGCCACCCGACTTATCACACAGAGACAAGTGGAGCAAGCCAGGCAGGGGCACAAGAGGTTCCACCTGGGGACGACCCAGCGGGCGCACTGTTAGGACTTGCCCTTCGCCTGCCAGAAGCTTTGAGAGGCGAGGCTCTCCGAGGAGCACTGTTAGTAGCACGGGAGACACAAGACGAAGACGCGCGGGCACGAACACTGGCCGGCCTGGCGCCACATCTGCCGGAACCGTTGTTGCGACAAGCCCTGGAGGTGGCGCGCGAGATCAAGCGCGAGAGATCGCGGGCATGGGCACTGGCGGGACTGGCGACGCACCTGGCAGAGCCGCTGAAAACGCAGACTTTGCAGGAGGCGCTGACGGTGGCGCGCGAGATCCGGAACTGGGATGCGCGCGCTCGTGCACTGGCAGAACTGGCGCCGCATTTGCCAGAAGTGCTGTTGCGAGAATTGCTGGCTGCGGCAGCAGATATTGAAGATAAACATGCCCAGGTTCGGGCACTATTGGAGTTGGCTCCTTACCTTTCGGAGGCGCTGTTACGCGAGACTCTGGCGATCACGCGGGAGATTGACGATAGCGATGCCCAGGCAACCGTGTTAGCGGGGCTGGCACCGCATCTGACGGAGGCATTACTGCGAGAAGCGCTGGCGGCGACTCGAGAGATTGGCAACTGGGAGGGCCGGGCTCAAGCGTTGGCGGGACTGGCACTCTATTTGCCGAATGTGTTGTTGCGAGAAGCCTTGCAGTCGGCGCAGTTGATTGGGGACGAGGACGCACGCGAAGAAGCGTCGGCAGGACTGGCACCGTACCTGCCCTCGTCACTCTTACCCAAGGCACTGCAAGCATCGCGGCAGATTCATTACTGGGAAGCCCGAGCACGCGCACTGGTCGGGTTAGCGCCTCACCTGCCGGAAGCTCTGTTGGGGAACCTACTGGAGGCAGCCCAGGAGACCAAAGATGAATATGCCCGGGTATTGGCACTGGCCGGACTGGCACCCTATCTGTCACAATCACTAAGGGAAAAAGCTGTGCGAGATGGACTGGCAGCCGTGCGACAGATTGAATGGGAGGGGTCACGCGCCGAGGCATTGGCAGAGCTGGTACCGTATCTGCCAGAAGCCTTGTTGAAAGAGGCGCTGGGAATAGTACAGGTGATTCGATACGGAGATGACCGGGCGCGGGTGTTGGCGAGCCTGGCGCCACGCCTTTCCGAATCACTATTGCGGGAGGCGCTGGCAGCAGCCAGCGAGACGGGGGATGAAGATGCCCGCACTCGAGCCGTGATAGGGCTTGGGCCCCATTTGCCAGAGAACCTGTTACCGGAGGCACTGACGGCGGCTCGGGATATTCGGGATGAAGGAGGCCGGGCGCGAGCGTTGGTCGGACTGGCGCCTTATCTGGCACAGCCGTTAAGAGAAGAGGTTCTGCAAGAAGCATTGAGCGTAGCGCGCAAGATTGAAAACGAGGATATCCTGGCCCGCACACTTCCAGACATGATAGCCTGCCTGCCGGAGACTTTGAGGAAAAACGTTTTGCAGGAGGGGCTGGAGGCGGCCTATCGGATCAAGGATCGAACTACCCGGACACAGACATTGGCCGGGCTGGCACCGCACCTATCTCAAGAACAGTTGCGGGAAGTGTTGACCGCGGTGCGGTTGATCGAGGATGAAGAAGCGCGCGCTGAAGCGCTGGTATCGTTGGCGCCTTATCTGCCTGCAGTCATGCTACGGGAGGCGTTGACGATCGTTAAAGATATCCGGCATGGCGAAGCACGCGCGCGAGCACTGGAGGCGATGGCGCCGCACTTGCCCGAAACGTTATTCCCAGAAGCATTAACTGTGGGCCGGGAAACTCTTAACGAGGATGCCCGCATGGGAGCACTGGTAGGGCTGGCTCCACATCTGCCAGGAGCACAATTAGCAGAAGCACTGGAGGCAATCTATGAGATTGAGGATGAGTACTCCCGGGCGCAAGGACTGGCGGGACTGGCCCCGCACCTTCCAGAGCCATCCCGGAGAGAAGCGTTACGGAAGGCGGTAGGAGCGGCAAAAGAGATCCGGTACATGGATGATCGAGCACGAGCGCTAGGGGCACTCGTCCCTTGCCTCATCCAACTGCCTCGCTCCATCCTCTACCCCCTCTGGTGCGAGACCCTCTCCAACCTGGCCCAGCGCACTCGTCAAGATATTCTCTGTGACCTCCAGGTTCTGGCGCCTCTCATCGCGGAGCTGGGCAGTAAAGAGGCCATAGCAGAGACTTTCCGCGCGATTCAGAACACCGGACGCTGGTGGCCCTAGTGTCCACGAGATTGGTAAACTACGGAGGCTAACGTGTCAAACCCTTTTTTCTACGGTAACCCTGTCGCGCCTGACCAGTTCTTTGGCCGGCGGCGCGAAGTGCGTCGCATCGTCAACCGCTTGGTTAACTGGGGGCAATCCACGGCTATTGTCGGCGAACCGCGCACCGGTAGAACCTCGTTGCTGCTCTATCTGAGCGCAGAGGAGACAAGAAAAGATCTCTATGGTACAGAAGAAGGCCGATTGTTATTTTCATTTCTAGACGCCCAGACTTTGGGCGCCCAATTTGATCAGGTCAAGTTTTGGGAACACGCGCTGCGCCCACTTCACGAACGGATTATTGCGTCCAATCCTGATACTCCATTGGGCCAAGCCTATCAGATGTGTCAGAATAACGGGTTTGGCGCTTTTGTGCTGGAGCGCCTGTTGGCCCAAATGAGAACCGAAGGGTGGCGGCTCGTGTTGTTACTGGACGAGTTCAATAAGCTATTGCACCACCCTGTCCTCCATAGTGGCGAGTTCTTTGGCAGCCTGCGCTCACTTGCTTCGCGCAGTCGGGGGGCATTGGCGCTGGTCGTCGCCAGCCGGTACTCTTTGGAAAGTCTCAACCGAGACACGCTCGAGTTCAGCCGCACCGGCTCTCCCTATTTTAACTTTCTCGACGAGATCATCGTCGGGCCGCTGCCAGACAAGGATGTCGCCGAATTGCTGCGTCGGGGGGCGGATCATTTCACGGCAGATGATCGTCGGTTTATTATGCTGGTAGGTGGCGGGCATCCGTACCTGGTTCAGTTGGCCGCAGCCACATTGTGGGAAGCTTACGAAGACCATGAAGAAGATACGCCCAGCCTGCGACGGCAGCAAGCGGGCCAAAGCTTGTATGATGAAGCCGCACTGATCATGAGTGACACCTGGCGCGTGTGGTCGCCAGCAACTCGCAAGGCATTCACTGCCGTGGCTTTGGCTCAGATTCCGTGGTTACTGAACGAGCGCAAGTTCCATATCGAGCGTTTGCTCCATGATATTCCAGACCTGGAACCAGAGTTGCGCCTGCTCAAGAAACACGGGTTTGTGACCGAGAGCTCGACGATTCCTGGAGGCTGGCGGGTGCGTCCCGGTGCTTTCCTGTGGTGGCTGGCAGATGAGGTGCGACGAACCGTCCGTCACGATACACCATTTGAAGAGTGGCTCCGCAAGCAAGAAATGGAGGGCCTGGTAACCCGAGGAGAAAAACAGCGATTCGACAAGGCCCTTCAAGCAACGATGGAACTCCTCAAGAGTGGCGTGAATACACTGATAGAGGCTGCGGCCAAGGGGCTTGGAGAAACCATTGTGAAATGATACTTGTAGGTTGGCCAGCGCACCAGCATGACCAACCAATTTCGTTCCATGCGGATCCTCGCACTCTCTTCACACACGCCATCCAACTCGCATCGCAAAGATACCGAAGCCTGGTCAGACTGTCCAGAGCACTTCGCCTTCAAAGGCTTTTAGCAGTCTCGCGTGCAACGCACGCGTCTGTCCTGGTATATGTGAACCTTCAGGGGATAACTGGGTTAGAGTCAGACGGGTCGAGGATGAGTGACCCGTTGTAGCATGGGTGACGTTGCCCGTCGTCCCCGTTTTATGTGAAGTAGAAAACCTGAGTTTGACTGATGTCAACTCAGGTTTTGCGTTAAGTGGGTATTGGCCAACCCCGTCGGCATGCAGCGATGTAAAAGTCTTGTGAAATCATGTCCTTGTCATAGTGGTGGTCAACGACTTGAGTTCTGGCACGGACATCGAGTGTGCCAGGGCTCATGGACTGACACTTTTAACATTGCGTCGTTTTTCAATCAATTTGGAGGTGTGAATTGGCAGATTTCCTGCACAATGTGCGCCACACTGTACTAATGCTTGAGAGCATATCGCGTCAGGTGCGCCAGTCCCGATTCTAGGAACCGGCGTTCACTTTCGTCGGCCACGCGCAAGTAAAGCAGGGCCTTGCCTGGATCGTTGTTCCTCGGCATGCGCTCGAGGGCTTCCACTGGTATCGGGCAATGTCTGCTCACTGTTCGTATGTCCCCTGACGACTCGGAATTCTCGTGCGCGCCGAGTATCAGGCCCGCCAGGTGCATGATGCGTGAACCAGAGGTGAAGGATGAGCAGCCATAAGTGGCTCAAAACCGTACGTAAACATTAGAGCACACAGTCGAGGCCTAGCCAGTCCGGTTGCCTCTCCCGAAAGATGATATAATCTCCACATCAAGTCTACACTTGAGATGTTTCTCCTCGGTAGGCTGCTTTGGCGACGCGCAGTCTCGACTGACACTGCGCACGGCTCTATCTGACGTCCGTCGCGCCATTGGTGAAGATCACATTTTCTCATTATTGGTGGCGAACTGAGTTTCGTAGGATCACATCCCACAAATCTAATAGAACAAGGGCGACCTCCTCCACTTGAGCTGGCGGAAAAGCTATGGGAACCACCATCTTGTTGGTAGACGACAACCCAAATGTTCTGTCCTTCGTCAAGCCGGCGTTGCAGCGCGCTGGCTATCAGGTGACGACGGCTCAGGACGGCCTGGAGGCGCTATACCAGGCTGATGCGCTCAAGCCTGATCTCTTTATCCTGGATATCGAGATGCCGCCTCCCAACGGATTGGAAGTTTGTCGCCAATTGCGCGAACGTGGCGACGAAACGCCCATCATCTTTTTGACTGTCCGCGATAGCATCACCGACCTGGAGTTGGGCTTTGAGCGGGGAGCCGACGACTATATCACCAAGCCGTTTGATATCCGCGAGCTTTTGGCCCGGATCAAGGCGCGGCTCCCCCCGCAATCTCTGGAGATGGATGGATATTTGCGCATTGACGTGGGCCGGCGCAAGGTGTGGATTCAGCAGTCGGCCAACTGGCAAGAGGTCAACCTGACTCCCAAAGAGTATGATTTGTTGCGTTACCTGGTCTATAACGCCGGGCGATCTATCGGCAAGACGACGCTGCTGGAGCAAGTCTTTGACAGCCCGGAAGACCTCGAGACCAAAACGGTGGAAAAGCACATCTGGGCTTTGCGTCAAAAGCTGGAGCCCGATCCGCACGAGCCGCGCTACATCGTGAACGTGCGTGGCGTGGGCTACAAGTTTGAGGACAAGCGCGGATGAGGAATCTGATCATCTATTTCGGGCTGCTGGATCTTATCTTGCTTTTGCTGGGAGTGATCGTCATAGCCGGGCTGATCGGCTGGCTCCTGGGCCGGCGAAGCAGGCAGATGAACCGCCTGGCAAAGCTCTTGGACGCATTGCCATACGGCGCTGTCGTCGTTCGATCTGATGGCCGCGTCGTCCTGGAAAATGCAGAGGCCCGGCAGTTGTGGGGCGTGCAGCCGTTCCCACAGAGACTGCCAGGCGCCTGGGCTGCGCTGTGCCAGGCTGTGCAAAGCAGCCGCGCTTTTCGCGCGCAAAGCCTGGATGCGCCTTCTGGCCTCAAGCTGGGAGTCAAAGCCGCGCCGCTACATTCCGACTTGATCCTGTTTGTCTTGGAAGACCTCGCAGCCCAGCAGCGCCTGGAAGCTTTTTACCGCAACTTTATCAGCAACGTCTCGCATGAGCTCAAGACGCCCCTGACTGTGATCCAGGGACACGTGGCTGCCATGGAGCAAAGCCCTGTTCAAGACGACCACTGGCAAACTTCGCGGCGGATTGTGGCGGAAGAAGCCGCTCGCTTGACCCAACTGGTGGATAACTTGCTTCTCCTCTCCCGGCTAGAAATGCCGGATTTCAGCCTGGAAATTCGCCCGGTCAACCTGGAGGCCGTGGTCGAGGACGCCATTCTGCAACTATCCGACTTGGCCGAAGTGCGTGGCATCTCGCTGAGCTTGCAGAGAGAAGGCGACCTGCCTCGCATCATGGCTGACCGTGCCCGGCTCAAGCAGGTCTTTATCAACTTACTGGACAATGCCATCAAATACAACCGTGAAGGTGGCACGGTGGTGGTGCGATTGAATACCGACGGAGAGCGCGTGGTGGCACAAGTGACGGATACAGGCGAGGGCATCCCCGCGCAGGACTTGGCGCACATTTTTGAAAAGATGTATCGCGCCGAGCGGCGGCAGGGACGGCTAGTTGAAGGGAGTGGACTGGGCCTGTCTATCGTCCGGCACATCGTGGAACAGCATGACGGCAGCATCTCTGTAGAGAGCGGCGAGGGAGGCACCATCTTCACGGTGATATTGCCTCAATCGGCCGGAGATGAGCGCAAAACAGTAACCTCGCGGTAACTTGGCGGTGAATGAGCCGTAACCTTGGCGTGGTATCCTGTTGTCGCTAACAAACTGATGGGGCAATTACTATGCGACGAATCATTCCCATCTCACTCATTGGCTTGCTGCTGACAGCGTGCACGATAGGGATTGTCAAACGAGATCAGGTCCCACTCGGTGTGCCTCTTTCGCCCCCGCCCGATGTAGCGGCGACCGAAAACGCCATCGTGGCGACTCGAGTGGCGGCGACGATCACTGCACTCCAAGCCACACCCACTGGCACCTCTACACCAACGCCGGTACCGCCTTCGCCAACAGTGACGCCGTTCTCTATGCGTATCCCGCCCGGGCCGACCGTCCCACCACCCATCATCCTCAGTTTCAAGGTCTATCCAACAGAGATTAGTCCTGACGAGGCGGTCACCTTGACGTGGGTCACGACCGGTACTGTCAGAGTCAACCTCCGCCGAACGACCGCTCTGGTCGCTGGAAGCTTTGAACGAGACGTGCCGCCGAGTGGCAACCTGGTGGTGGATAGCCGAGGCGCAGGTCGGCACTGGCACGACTATGAGCTGACGGCCTACAACAGCGCCGGTGTGACCGTCACACGCTCGCTCACCGTTCGGTTTCATTGTCCCTATAGCTTGTTTTTCACCGCAACTTTAGGGTTGTGTCCGAATGGGCCGGCCCAATCTTCTTGGGCTGCCGAGCAGGTCTTTGAAGGCGGGCGCATGCTCTGGCTGAAAGACGGCTCTCTGGTTGGCGAGAACTATACAGGCCAACCGGTTATCTTTGTCCTTTACACGAACGGCAGCTCCTGGGAAGCCTATGCTGACACGTGGACCTCGACCGAGCCGGACAGCGACCCAGCCATCGCGCCTCCCGAAGGGCTTGCTCAACCCATCAGAGGGTTTGGCAAGGTCTGGCGGAATAATCCCAAGGTGCAACAGCAACTTCATTGGGCGCTGGCTGCTGAGCAGGGATTCATGACGCTTTACCAGCGCGTTGCAGAGTTCGACTGGGACAATCAATGTCACTATCTGCGCACCGTTGATGGTCGTGTCATCAGTCTGTGCAGCCGTGGCGGAGTCTGGAGCTTTGTAACGCCATAGCGTTCAGTTACGCAGTTTCTCTCGTCTCCTCGCGCGATACCCTCTCTCACCACGTTCCTGCCCTAATTCCCCGGAAGTGATCGCAAGATAGTAACCTCACGGTAACCTTCTGGTGAACTGACGGTAACTATTACGTGGTAGTGTAATGCTGCAAGTGCTTGTAAGGAGGGAGCCTCATGCGCCAATTCCGTATCGCGATGGGTGCGACAATGCTCTGCCTGATTCTGTCGGCGTGCCGTTCTCCGCAGCCTCTGCCACAGCCACAATCTACTCCAATACCCCCGTTGCGGCCCACTCTCACGTTTGCGCCCTCGGTGACGCTTCCCTGCCAGCCTGGCACGGGCACAGCCTGGCGCACCTGGCGCGCGAGCCGGGAGCCAGCCGGCATCACAACGCTTCTGGCAGATGGCGATACCTTGTGGGGCGGTACGGCGCAGGGACTCGCGCGGGTTGACTTGCGAACTGGTGCTGCCACCACCTACATTCACACTCAAGAGATGGGCCGCGTCGAGGTGCTCTTGCCGCTAGGTAATCGTTGCCAGCACATCGTACACAAGCCGTGTTGTCAGGACATCGTGTAAAATGACGAAAAATAGGTTCAAAAAGTGCCTTGCAGTGATAATTTTCTGCACCGAAAAATTACACGATGTG